>JGI24024J18818_10000997_pt1 | contig 11368 bp, 8 predicted proteins | sample Cruoilmetagenom2_FD_18818 | JGI IMG/M metagenome (IMG submission 18818) | reverse complement strand
TCCATAGCGTCCATGGCCTACATATAGTTGCATAGTTTCTACAAACCCGCATGAAATGGGGGGCTGATTGTCCATGCTGTCTATACTTTCCATGGGCTAGTGCGTAAACTGCACCCAAACTGCACCGCTCATGAAGCAAGGAAAGGCGACTCGAATACCTCTGTCTGATTAGAATCCCTCACATGCAGGACTAAAGTTCTGTGGGTTTCATGAATAGGTTCTTCTCCTGTAATGGTTGGATCGAATGTGTCAGCAAGGAGGCAAGTCCTTGTGATGGTAAAGTCGTTGCATAATTGTATCCTTTCATGTCTGCAAAAGTATAAATATGTAGATCTTACAATAAGAAACGAAAAGTGTTTTTTTCTCTAGATAGACTTGCTGATCATATCAAGTGGCTAAAATGGCAAATAAATATATATTCTTGAACCCCAATAAGATCTATGGCGTGGGCGGCGTCCAGGTAATGGTCCAGGGGCCGGGTAGTGGTACAGTCTGATACAGTGTGAGTTCTAAAGTCAGGATGCCGGTGGGCACAGGTTCGTCGGTAAGGAAATTTCGTGCGTATTTTATACGATTGTTAGGGCGGCGATCTTCCATTCCCCCGGATGCTTCCGTCATCGAAGGCGATAGATCATGGATGGTCAACGAAAAAGATGTGCGTTCGGGAATATCAATACCAGAATGCCACTTGAGGAGATAGCCCTTCTCGAGCATCTGCACCTGGTCGATAACGTAATCATATCCACCCAGTTTAAAGGGTAAATTGAGCTCCCATTGTTCCCCTGAACCCGGATAAGGACCGGTATCAAATTGGAACTGGAAGGTATCCGATTGGTGGATATTGACTTGATCCAAGGTGATTTTTAGCGGACCGGTCACCGGTTTCGGGATCTCATATGCCCAGGAATAAAACCAGGTCCAGACGGTTACAGGCGAAATGTCCTGCCGTACTCTGAACGAGACAGTTTCCCCAAGAGCATTCTCAATTTTTGGTTTATAAATGGAATCGTAGCTCTGACCCATAACCACGGGGCCGGGCAAATCACCCGCATCTGTAAAGTTGCCCATCAGGACATAGGAATTTTCCATCTCAATGACTTTATCCAAATACAACCCAGAGCCATTGGGAACATTAGTGGGCCGAATCGGCAAGGATGATAAGTGGGGTTCCGGCGTAGAAATTTCGGTCTGGAGATCGTCAGTTGGGGTGATTGAGCTAATGTAATTAGAGCTAACAGGCTCGTACGTAACCTCGATTTCTGTCGCCGGGGTAACCATATTTATTGGAGCCGGGACCAACAGCAATTCAATGACTGGCATCTGGCACGGAGAAATAAAGATCACCTTTCTGGTCTGTGACGGAAGCGGTGCAAATGTTAAGCTTGACTCAAAGCTCATTGCTGCACCACCATATGACTCCATGCCGCCTCCCCCGCCACCTGTGAAATTTAACAAACTTCCATCTGGCAGCGCTAACCCAGGAGAATCCGTACAAATTGGGAAACCAGAATCAACCGGAGGAATGCCATCAACCCGATAGGCGACATAGGTACGCATGGAATCAGCCACCAACCGGTTTACCGTCACCATGATGCCAGCTTGATTTACCGAAACTGGTTCAGCCAAAATGTAGATTCCATCGCTCTGTTCCACAATCCCCACTCCGGGGAAATAGCCAATCGACCTGCCAACAGCATAAGCCACGCCGGTCACCAGGGTGAGGGCACATAAAATGGAAAAAGCCATCAGAACAGGTCTGGCGCGTAAGGTACCCGTGAAGGTTACTTTTTCAAGCTGCGCGGCGATACGCGGATACAGATTCAGGTTATCTGACACATGCGTCCGAGCGGCGGCATCCAAGTATTCACGTGGAGTCTTTTTCATTGGTCACTCCTTTGCGAGCTCAGCAGGTCACGCAGACGTGTACGGGCGGCGTGCAACAACCACTTGATCGTGCCGGGAGCAATAGTCAGATCCTTCGCCATTTCCAGTTCGCTCATTTCAAGATAATAGCGCTGGACAATCACTGCGCGCTGTCGGGGCGTAAGTTTGGATAGGGCGTTGAGAATTTCATGGGAAAGTTGGGCAAATTCGACCTGCGTTTCGACCGAAGCATCACTCGTCAGCAGGGTTTCCAGCATGGCGGGATCAGCATCCAGCGAGACAGATTTACCGTCTCGACGAACCTCATTCAAGGCCGCATTGACCACACTGCGCATCAGATAGGGCTCAAAAGGTCGGGTCTCATCAATATGCTGACTGCGCCGGTACAGACGGATGAATGTTTCCTGGACTATGTCCTCGGCAAGGGATTCATCATGTGTAACGAGAAACGCGGCTCGTACGGCCTTGACCTGATAATGATTGACCAATACTTCCAACCCGTTGATCTTACTGTTTTTCATGCGCTGAATGGCTGCGCGATCGTCCATGTAATTCTCCATTGCTTGTGTACGCGTTCACATTAGATATACACATTGAACTGCTAAAAGGTTGGGGCAAGATGAGACTGATTAATAAACGATCAAGATTTTCAGATTTAATGTTTTAAACCTGAGCCAGTGATCAGCATATCAACTGAAAAACCGAGTTTACTGGCACGTTAATATTTTCATTTATAAATTTGATCGTACCGGGTAAACTTATTGACACGCTGCTGTTAACCACACTGTGGAAATGTCACCTAAGTATAAATGAGTTGTGGTAAAAATTTTCAAATTCTTATGTTGGTAATAAGAAAGATAGGGAGGGGTGGGAACCGACGTGTGTCCAATCCAGTCAAGCTGGATGAATTGCAGCAAATAAAAAAAGCACCTCCTGTTTCTTTGTTTTCTCACAAGAGGTACTTTCTTTTCTTGTCTTCTTTTTCGGGGTCAGTTCAGATTTTCGGGTCTTTTTTTTATGAGACTATAGGGCTTTTCGTGATTCCTGGATTCAACTACCAAGCCTGAATTCAACTACCAAGTGCAACTATGGATTCGAATTATATAAGCATCCCTCAAATGGTTCTGACCGCTTATTTGTTCTGAAATCCATTCCTAAGGGGACGCTTTTCGGATTCGCCTGTCCAGAGTGTAGCGTGGGAAATCAAGGATCCAGAGGTTATTGGCCCGAATCCGAAATTCCCACTTTACCCATTCATATTATCCGAGAAACTGGAAAAACGTAAAGAATTCAACCCTATGGGTCATTTTCCCCAAGGTCCTAAGTACGAATCCTGATCTACACACCTTGGAAGCTCACATTCAAGGAAAGAAGCGCCCCCGTGGGCGCTTCTTTCTCAGGTAACGGGGCTCGGATTCCGTAGTCCCCGGAACATACCGGAACAGAAGTGGAGGGGATCCTGAGCGAAGCGTGGGAAACTGAGGACCTTCAGGTTACACCGTGGGGGCTGCCCTTTTAGGACAGCCCCCAATCGAGTGGGCGGAACAGGACTCGAACCTGCGACTTCTTCTGTGTAAGAGAATCCAGGGGTTTTCCATGGAGTATCCTGGTGACCATCTAGTGATTTTCTCTCCATAAAATGCGTCGATAATGGGGGATGATCGTCCAAGATGTCTATGGAGTCCATGCTTTGTTATCGCAACTGCACCAAAACTGCACCAGACAATACGTAGTTTTAACAAAATCTGTAGACTAAAAACACGAGGAGAGGCGACTCAATTCTTCTGTCTGATTATCAATAGCCAAGCACATTGAAGAACCAGATCCTATAACCATGTGATTTGGGTTTTCAAACCCCTCCACCAACATTTCTTCGGGGGGGCTTCAGGTTACACCGAGTCGCACCGGCTACAGTGCGGTGTGAGCTCGCCCCCCCCTGGCGGGCAAGGTCAGAGAATCCTATAAGAGGGGCTTGGACCGTCATGCTGGGCTTCCTAGGGTGGATTTATGGTTTTTGATTGCTTGAGACCCAGCTAAAGAGACATCAACAACCAAGGTTGCCATTGCGTTCTGACAATCGATCGATATTTCCAAGTGTGTCAAGTATTTTGTGTGCTTATAAGTTCATCCATCGGGATTGGGTTAACTGCAGCCACATCTTATTCAAGTAATTCCACTGTTTGGAGGATGGTTCTCCGCAAGGACTCCCGTTCATATAGTTTTGATCCAAAGTAAATGTGACAGGAACTGTTGATGTATTAGATTGTAAAACTAATATATCATGGTGTATAATAAATGTTACAAATACTGTTTCGCACAATTAGCATATTCATCATTTGGACGTTTATATTAATGAATAGTGTAAAGCAGAGTGGTACCTCAAATAGATTTATATATACAGAAGTCCGTCGCTCAATCATTTCAGGACATAGCATGCCTGGTGAGAGGCTGGATCTAGAAGCACTTTCCGCTCACTTCGGCACCAGCATCACTCCAGTCCGCGATGCGATTCAGATGCTCAGTAATGAAGGCTTGGTGACTATAAAACCCCGTTCGGGTTACTTTGTTACACGTGTAACTCTAAAACAACTGAGGGACATGCTTGAAATGCGTAAGATCCTCGAATTGGCTGCTGTTGAACGAGCAGCGCAAAAAATCACAAACGAAATAATCGAACAACTTGAGAGCGTTCATGACGGTTACATTGGTGAAGACGACGAATCATATGACCGATATATGAATGAGAATCGTCGATTTCACTGTTTGATTGCTCAGGCGTCTGGAAATCAGGAGTTGGCGGAGGCGCTGGGCCGGCTGCACGACCGGTTGGTCCGCTTTATGGTCATGTGCCGCGCGGGTTCTACACTGGAAACGAGGCATGCGATCGTGATCGATGCTCTGCGTAAGCAAGATATTGAAGCGGCTCGCCAGGCAATGTGTATGGAGGTCGATGAGACCACAGAGCTTGTTTTACAACGAGTGATTCAGGAAGAAGGGGGATCTTGGCATCTGGGTTCTTAATGCTGAGGATAGGCATTATTACAACGCCTTGTTTTGAATTTGTATAAGCTGAAAAGAGAAAGGATAAATCATGACAGCAGGTAAGGCACATGTTCAAAACAAAGGTGGTTTATGGCGCGAGATGCTTAATGGATGGACCCAAATCATCACCGAGCCCAGCCTGGAAACATTTCGTGAACAGAAAACACGAGCCGATCCATTAAAAACAACACTGGGTGTAGCTCTGCTTGGCCTCGTAGTTGGATTATTGGCCGTGGTCATAAAGCCTCCTTCTATGATCGTGGAGACAGAAACAATCCTGGCTGATTATTTTCGGATAATATTCTTCACTGAGGCCGATTTCTTTATATTCAACTTGATTATCTTTCTCGTCGCCAGGAGTTTCAGCGGCTCAGGTAGTTTCAATCAGCAAAGCTACCTCCTATCTCTCGTGATCGTGCCTCTCGGGATGATTGTGGTTGCCTTCATCTTCGTAAGCGAGAAGTTAGGTCTAACGCTGATGGCGGTTTTAAATCCTCTCAGCCCCGTTGGAATCGTTAGCATTCTTGTCATTTTATTCAGCTTCTATGGGCTACTGCTGCTCCTTTTTGCCTTACAGGCGGCTCATGAGATGCCGGCAAGTTCAGTGGTGTATACATTAGGTATTCCCTTTCTTGGGTGGGGTGTATTACGAGTGGCATCCATGTTTGTGGCACAAGAGGAAAACATAATCACTATTGTGTGGAATTTTATCGCCGATCAATGGGCTAAAGGATATGCCCAGGAATTGTTGTTGGGGCACATATGGCTGGTGTTGTTCTCCGTCGCTATCGCGGTAGTGATAGGGATTATGATTGGAGTTTTTATCACCTGGCCATCACGACGACCTCAATTAACTCACTTGGTTATCCTGATTCCACTGGGGCTGTTCTTCTTGTTGTGGGCCGCCTCATCAGGAATGATGGGGGAGGGACTCGCGGAAACGATTATGGCCACTGTAAAAGGTTGGGATCGTTCTTTTTCAAGAGTGGATAGTTTCTTTAGCCCGTTTCTCGATATTCTGGGTGCGATCATCTCAAAACCGGTTGCGTTGGGAATGATAGGTGTTGTCGTTACGCTTATTCTATACAGTCTCTTTATCGCAGGTGAAACAGCGAGCGAACTTACGCTTTATGTCGCCGGGATCATCTTGACCATACCCAGTGTGGCTTTGTTTGGTGTGATGATCAAGCCGCTGGGCATTGGTCCTTTCAACGCCGCTTTCGCACTTATCTTATACGCTCAATTGCCAATATTGCGTAATACCTATACTGGAATCAAAGAGGTGCCGGCGGAGATTATTGAGGCTGGCAGGGGAATGGGCATGACCGAACTGCAGTTGCTGCTCAGAGTGAAGCTGCCTATGGCTATTCCCGTCATTATGACCGGAGTGCGTGTGGCGATTGTCATGTTGGTGGGTATCGCAGCAATAGCCGCTTACATCGGCAACGATACGCTGGGTGAATATATCTTTTCAGGTATTTCTCGTGCCCAGGAGAAACGCTATATAGCCGGCGCAGTATTAGTGGCTATCCTGGCTTTGATTGTTGATTACTTTATGGGCTGGCTTCAAAATCGATTAACTCCTGAGGGGTTGAAGAGCAGGCAGCAGATGTAACGCGGATATCTCTTTAACGCTCCTTATGAAAGCAATATTTGCATGGCTTTTTTCGATGAGTGATTACAGAAACAATCAGTATATTTGAACTGAATTTCAGGAGGGCAGAGATGATAAAGTTTGAAAACGTGACCAAAATTTACACCGGGACGTCCTCCCCTGCGGTAGATAGCCTTTCGTTTTCTGTTCCTACCGGGGAAATTTGCACCATAGTGGGACCTTCGGGATGCGGCAAGACTACAACAATGAAGATGGTCAACCGTTTGATTGAACCCACGGATGGCGCTATCAATGTTTTGGATGAGCGGGGAGAGATGCGGAACGTGCTTGAGATGGATCCAATTGTCCTTCGTCGCAGCATTGGCTACATAATTCAGCAGATAGGGTTATTCCCACACCGGACTATTTTGGAGAATATCGGAACTGTACCTAAATTACTCGGGTGGGATGATGTGCGTATTCGTCGCCGGGCGGAAGAACTGCTCGAGATGATGAACATGCCCCTTGAATTCCTGGATCGCTACCCTCACGAGTTGTCGGGCGGGGAGAGGCAGCGAATTGGGGTAGCGAGAGGCATGGCCATAGATCCCCCGATTATGCTCATGGATGAGCCCTTTGGGGCAATCGATCCAATCAACCGCAACCTGCTCCAGAACGAATTCCTTCGGCTGCAGCAAGAAATCAAAAAGACAATTCTCTTTGTCACTCATGATATTGATGAAGCTATCAAGATGGGCGATAAGATCTGCATCCTAAATGTTGGCGGCATCCTTGAACAGTTCGACACCCCCGCTGCTATCCTTTCGAATCCAGCCAATGAGTTTGTGGATGACTTCGTTGGAGCGGATCGATCGCTCAAACGACTCAATCTGATACGCGTTGAGGAAGTCATGGACAGCCATCCTCCACTGCTGCGAGCTACCCAGAGCGTTGAGGAAGCCTTGGGTTATATGCGTGAAAAAGACCTGCGTTTTGTATACGTTGTAGATGCGGAACAGCGGTTGAAGGGATATGTAAATAAAAAGGATTTGGCAGGGAAAAAGGGTTGGGTTGACGAGTTCACGGAACCGGCGGCTACGATGATAGGCATAGGAACCAGCCTAAGGGATGCGTTTTCTGAGATGCTGGTTGTGGATTACGCCAACGTATGTGTTGTAGATACCCAAGACCGAGTGCGAGGTCTGCTAGACATAGGGATGATCCAGGATGCCGTCACCAAGGGCGAGGCATTGGCTGGGGCTTCACAGAAAGAGGAGGAGTAGCCAATGGAAAATAAAGGCGCCTCCGACAACATCGTTGGTGCGGATCACGAGAATGGTATGAACCCGTTGAAAAAGAAGGGTAAGGGTAATCACATTGATTCTTCTGCGCCTCCGCATGTAGTCGACCGTCTTGGGGGTACTGTCCAGGCGAACGGTGGATTCGGCCGGTTCGATTTTCCTTCTACCAAAAGCATTTTTGGCTGGACCATAATTCCGATCCTGATTGCCGTAGTGCTCTTTCTTGTATACCAGCGCTTGCTGCTCGCAATTGAGCCAGGGAGTATGGAGGCGAATATCATCGGCTCCTATGATATCGGTTTCGAGCCTGTGAAAGATGCTGTAATAGAGCACATACGCCTCATTCTAATCTCCACTGGCCTCGCAATCGCAGTTGCTGTACCAGCAGGTATCCTGATCACGCGCAAAGGGTTCCGTGATTTTTCAGGACTCATTCTGAGCGTCGCTAATATCGGCCAGTCGATTCCCAGCATCGCCATCCTGGCGATCTTTATGGGCATCTTAGGGCTGGGCGCTACAACAGCCATTTTTGCTCTTTGGCTGTACGCCCTGCTGCCGATTGTGCGCAACACAGCCACCGGAATCGAAGAGGTTGATACAAATATTATCGAGGCAGCCCGAGGTATGGGCATGACCGATAGAGAGATACTGTTTCAAATTGAACTGCCTCTCGCCTTCCCAGTCATGTTCGGAGGAATACGCACCGCGGCGGTTATCAACGTGGGTACGGCTGCATTGGGCGCATTCATAGGAGCTGGTGGATTGGGGACTTTTATCATCGTCGGCATCCCCCTCATGCGGGACCGTATGATCCTGGTCGGAGCGATACTAACTGCAGTTTTGGCCATCCTGATCGATTGGATATTGGGGAAGATACAGGATCGGCTGGTTGCCCCTACGGCAAGCACATAAAGTGTCAATGTTGACAGTGAATCTCAGAGCTTCATACAACTATAGTCAGGGAAAGGAGGAGTGTATTTCATATCCTTTGATTCGGTTTAGCGGATAAACAGTGACATTCATATTCTTACAAGGAGGAGTTACGTGAGGAAATCTACGCTAGTATTATTGGCTTTGCTTAGTGCCTTTGCAGTGATGCTTTCAGCATGCGGCACAACAACGCCTGTCCCAACCGAAGTGGAAGCTCCTGAACCCCCGGTTGAAGAAAAGAGTTTGATAGTTGTCGGTTCCAAGGACTTCACAGAACAATTCATCTTGGGACAGATAGCTGTTTTAGCTCTGCAGGATGCCGGCTATGAGGTGGATGATCAGGTAGGCCTGGGAGGCACGGCTGTCAACCGCGAAGCTCTGCTGGCAGGCGAGATTGACTTGTACTGGGAATACACCGGTACCGCCTGGATAGCCCATCTGGGTCATGAGGATCCGATCACAGACCCCAAGGATTGCTTTGACAAGGTCAAAGCAGAGGATGCTGGGAACGGCATCGCCTGGCTGGCCATGGCGCCCTTTAACAACACCTACACGCTGATGATGCAGCAGGAAAAGGGGACTGAGTTAGGTGTAGAGACCATCTCCGATCTGGCCGGGTACATCAACGGCGGCGGCGACGCCAGCCTGTGCATAAACCAGGAGTTCTATGCTCGACCTGATGGCTTCAGGGGAGTGGAGGCGTTGTACGGCTTCCAGTTCAATGAAGACCAGGTGATCATGATGGATTCCGGTCTGACCTATAAGGCGCTGCAAGACGGTCAGTGCACCACGGCTATGGGCTTCGCCACGGATGGTCGCATCTCGGCATTTGGTTTCTTCAACCTGGTGGATGATCTGCAGTTCTTCCCCGTCTACAATCCTGCTCCTGGGGTTCGTCAAGATGTGTTGGATATATACCCAGGGATTGCCGTTGTTTTGGATCCCATTTCTCAAGCTCTTACCACAGAGGCAATGATGGACCTGAACAAGCGGGTGGATATCGATGAGGAAGACCCAATGGATGTCGCTTGTGACTTTCTCCTAAGCGAAGGCTTCGTGGATAGCTGCCCGTAAAGATACTCTGATTCCAGAGTATGCAAAGAAGTATCCGGGAATAAGGAAAATGTGTGGAGAGAGCTGGCTCCTGGTCAGCTTTCTCTCCACCTAGCAGTCGAATTTGAATCTATATCGCAAGAGAATGGATTTCCTCAGTGTATTGTGAGTAGCTTATAAACCAGTTATTCGGTTTACTACATGAGGTGCGATATCTATGGACGGCTCAGAAATTTCGCTGTCAAGCGCAGCAATGGGATTTGAATTAAATGGAAACAATTCTTGAAGGAACTAACACGCTTGTGTGCATTGCTCCCGATCGCCCAACTGTGCTGATTGGGGAGCGAATCAATCCAACGGGACGCAAGCGACTTGCAGCAGAGTTGGTTGCCGGTAATATCGCGATTGTGAAAGAAGAGGCGCTGGCTCAGGTTGAGAGAGGAGCGGACGTTATAGATGTAAATGTAGGAGCCGTCGGTGTGGACCAGGCAACTGTGCTGCCCCGTGCGGTGGAGATGGTCCAAGAAGTGGTTGAGGTTCCAATAAGCATCGACACCGCGGATCCTGTTGCCCTGGAAGCTGCGTTGAAGGTCTGCCAGGGAAAAGCGCTCGTTAACTCTGTTAACGGCGAGGAGGAGACATTAAACAGAGTGCTGCCGCTTGTCGCCCGGTATAAGGCGGCTGTCATTGGCTTGTGTATGGACGAAGAAGGTATTCCGAGCGAGCCGCATAAGCGAATGGACATTGCTGCCTCGATACTAAAACGAGCTCAGGAAATGGGTATCCCGCAAGAAGATATTCTGATTGATTGTCTGGCAATGACCGTCAGCGCCGACACCAAAGCTGGTCTGGTAACACTGGATGCGATAAGAAAAGTCAGAACCGAACTGGGCGTGAACATGACATTGGGTGCCAGCAATGCCTCATTCGGGATGCCGGACCGTGATGTTATCAACGCAGCCTACCTGGCGTTGGCCATTCGCGGGGGGGTTAATGCCCCAATTGTTAATGCGGCTCACGTCAGGCAAGCGATATTGGCCGTTGATGTATTGCTGGGCCGCGATGAATACGCTCAAAATTACATTAAGTGCTACCGAGATAAACAACGAGAGGGGAAATAATTGGGCCGATCGAGATTCTCCCTGATGGATCATGGCCCATTTTGATTGAGGACGATCATCTTTGCTCACGAAAGGAAATTGGACAAATGAGCGACGTACTAGAACAAATTGCAGGCGTACTCTATGAAGGGGACGATGAATCGGTTTGTGCGCTGGTACAAACGGCTTTGAACGAAGGAATTCAACCAGGACAGATTTTAAAAAATGGACTCCTTGCAGGCATGGATCAGGTGGGCATTGATTTCCGGGCTGGCGATCTATTCGTACCCGAAGTGCTCATCTCGGCCCGAGCCATGCATGCCGGTATGGAGATTTTACGACCGTTACTTTCACAAAGTGATTTGGAATTGTCCAATAAAATTATCATCGGCACCATTCAAGGTGATCTACACGACATTGGCAAGAATCTGGTGGGCATGATGTTAGAGGGGGGGGGATTTGAG
>JGI24024J18818_10000996_pt1 | contig 11372 bp, 8 predicted proteins | sample Cruoilmetagenom2_FD_18818 | JGI IMG/M metagenome (IMG submission 18818) | reverse complement strand
CAAAAGAGGAGTTTCAGCTAAAGTAGTGTCATATGCATTTTGTACATATTCTTCAATATTTAATTTACCTTGCCAACTATCATTCAATAACTGAAATCGTTCACTGGTAGATCGTATCCAAGGAAATCCTTTTTCTGCTTTTCCTATTTGGTGAAACCATGGGTAGCCTCCAAATATTTCATCTGCACATTCTCCAGATAGACCTACCGTAAAGTCTTGTTTTATTTCTCGACAGAACCATAGTAAAGAAGAATCGATATCGGCCATGCCTGGAAGATCGCGTACGTGAACAGCCTCTCTTAAATGATCTGCCAGTTTTTGTTGCGAAATAATGGAGAAATGATGTTTTGTATCCAGATGGTTCGTAACCTTTTGTATCCATGGAAGATCATTTGAAGGCTGAAAAGTATTACCTTTAAAATGATGGTCATTATCTTGATAGTCGATGGAGTAAGTGTGCAGTTGGGATTTGGAATCTTGAGAATAGGACTTGGCGGCTATTGAGGTAATAATACTGGAATCCAAGCCACCAGAAAGGAATGTGCAAAGGGGAACGTCTGATACAAGTTGCCTTTCTACCGCGTCGGTTACCAACAAGCGAACCTTTTCGGTAGTATCATCTAAAGAATCTGTATGTTCCTTGCTTTCCACATTCCAGTAACGCCAAGTCCGGAGGCCGTTACGAGTTAAACTGAGTGCATGGGCAGGTCGTAATTCATGTATATCTTGGTACACGCCAGAGCCGGGGGTACGTGAGGGGCCTAATCCAATGATTTCTGCTAAGCCATTTCTATTAATGATAGGGGAAATAGCAGGATGAGCAAAGAGTGACTTTTGCTCGGAACCAAATAGGAAGCCCTCGTTTTTTTCTGTATAAAACAGTGGTTTAACACCAAGTCGGTCGCGTGCAATAAACACTTTTTGTTCCGACTCATCCCAAATAGCAAATGCGAATATACCATTAAAATAGTCAACGCATTTTTCCTTCCATTCGATATAGGAGGTCAATAAAACCTCAGTATCCGAATGACCGGAAAAGCTATGCCCGCGTTTCAATAATTCTTTTCGGAGATCCTCTGTATTGTACAATTCTCCGTTATACGCAAGTGTATACTTATTTGATTGATAATTTTTTGTCATGGGTTGCTTTCCACCAACAGGGTCTACTACTGTGAGTCGACGATGGCCAAACACTGCGTGCGGAGAACTCCAAGTATTATCTTCATCTGGGCCACGTTTCTTTAAGGTTTCGGTCATTTTCGCAACTGCTGACTCTTCGTTTCTCAAATCCCTTTGAAAATGAATCCATCCAGTAATTCCACACATATATACATCCCTTCTTTCATCCATTATTTTATGCAAGAAATCAAAATTTGTATAAAAAAACAATCGCAAAGGCTGCTACCCCCACGATTGCCTCGTTGTACAAAACACTGAGATATTAAGTTGTTACTTTTAGAACGGTTTTGATCTTTTGAATTATTCCTCCACTACTATAAGTTAGTACACTTCGTTTATAGAAGGACAAGCTTAGTAGGAAAAGAAGAATTACGGTCACAATGAGTATCCCCATAGACAAGATTGGCTCAAAAGATGATATATCTGTCGCTCCAATTCGTAGTGGCATAACCATACCTGACGTAAATGGAATATAAGAGAACACTTTTATCAGCATTGTATCCGGACTTGCCATTCCAGAGATTAGAACATAAAATCCAACTAACCCAAGCATCATTGCTGGCATCATAGCTTGACTGGATTCCTCCACTTTGGAGACTAAAGATCCTAATAACGCACCTAGTATTAAGTATAAAATGATTGTAATCAATAAAAATGCTATTGAATATCCGATAAATGCAAAGGATAACTCGCTGGCAATTTCTTGTACAACATCCCATTTCGAGCCGCCATCGATAAGGGCAAATAACAATCCTTGAACGAGTAATAATCCTCCAATTTGTGTTAACGCTAAAAGAAACGTTCCGGTTAATTTCGCCATAAAATGTGTAGATGGTTTGATACTAGCAAGTAAAACTTCTAAAACACGCGAACCTTTTTCAGAAGCAACATCCGTTGTAATCATCGATAAGAATGTCATAACAAATGAATAAATTAGAAAACCTACTAAAAAGGAAGCGCCAATCCCTGCAGCTTTCTCATCCTCACTTTTACCTGATACAGATTGCTCATCTAGATTTTTCATCGTAATTGTAGTCTCGGATTGCAGAATTTTATCTGCTTCTTCCGCAGTCAAGTTTAACTGCTGTACTTCATATATTTTCCCGGCGTATTGCAATGTGGAAGAAAGACTAAGTTGATCATTAAATGTTAGTGGTTCAAAGGTGGCGATTTCTGCTGTAAGTGAATCACCTTGATCCTCCACAAAAATGACAGCTGCAAAGTCCCCATCGACGACCTGTTCTTCTACCTTTTCTACGTCATCTGTAGGGAAGGTAAACTCTATATCGTTAGTCGACTCAAATAGAGCCTCGATTTCCACATCTGTCTCATTGATTAAAGCAATTTGTAGAGCATCTTCCTGGAAAAATGCTTCTTTAATGTCAGACCAGAACATAACACCACTGATAACCGCAACATATAGTATGATAGAAAATATAAATGATTTCGCTTTTACTTTTTGAACATAAAGTTGCTTAACTAATAACCAAAACTTAGACATGCTTAGCACCTACCTTATCCTTGAATATTTCATCTAATGATAAATAATCTAAGCTAAATTTTTCTATATATTTCCCATTAGATACGTAGTCAAAGATAGACTGCGCATGCGATTCATCTTCCAGTGTTAATGTGTATTGGTCTCGGCCAACTTGAATATCTCTTACTCCATGTAATCCAGCTAGTACTTCTTTTGGAATATCTGTACGAATGGTTAGTTTAGTTTTTCCGTATTGTTTCTTCAAATCTAGTAAACTTCCTGTAAATAAGGAGACTCCCCGTTTTAATAAGCATAAATGATCACAAAGTTCTTCGACATTATCCATCTGGTGACTAGAAAATAATATAGTTGTACCCTTATTCTTTAAGTCTAGAATTGCTTGCTTTAATAAATCCATATTAACAGGATCTAAGCCACTGAATGGCTCATCTAATATAAGGAACTCTGGTTGGTGTATAAAGCTAGCAATTAATTGAACTTTTTGCTGATTTCCTTTGGACAAGGTTTCTGCTTTTGCTTTTCGCTTATCGTCTAATTCAAAACGATTTATCCAATAATCTACTTCTTGCTTTAAATCTTTTTTATGCTTCCCTCTTAACTCGCCAAAAAAGTATAACTGATCTTCTACAGTCATAGCAGGGAAGATGCCACGCTCCTCCGGTAAGTAGCCTAGAATATCTCTGTTAATCGAATTTATATGCTCCCCATTCCACATAATGCTTCCTTCTGTAGTTTCCTGTAAATCTAAAATCATGCGAAACGTCGTTGTCTTACCTGCACCATTCTGTCCAATCAATCCAAAGATTTCTCCTTTTTCAATTGTAAAGGACAAACTGTTAACGGCTACGAAATCTTGATATTTCTTAGTTACTTGGCTTATTGATAAAGTCATATTCATACTCCTATCTTTTTTACTTCTTTAACTTTATACGAATCAATATTAAGAATGTTTCATTTAATTTGTAACGTTTTTGTAAAAAGCCCGTCAAATGGTAAGAGAAGCAAAAAAAGGGGAGATTCGATGAAGAAAATTTGTGGAATGATCGTATTAATCTTAACGTTAGGCCTTATATGGAGCGATGGATCAGTCTTGGCTCAAAGTGACGTTGGAAAAATAGAAACAACCAATTTTGTAAAAGCATCTGGAATTATAACAGATGTGGCAAAAAAAGAGGGCATTGTTACTTTAACGGTAGAAACAATAGGTAAAGAGCCACTTATTACTTTTTACAATTTAACAAACGAAACGTTGATATATAATAGTGGATCAACGGAAAAAATGAAAAAAACAGACATCCAAAAAGGACAGCAAATTGATACCTATTATGATAAAGATAAACCGATGATTATGATTTATCCAGCACAGATATCACCAGAATTAGTGATTGTGAATGATGCTAAAACACCCGGTTCTGTTAAAGTAGGGAAATTTGATGAAGAACTTCTTAGCTTAGATAATGAATTGAATTTGAAAGTGAATAATAAAACTGTTCTAGAAAATACAAAGGGTGACAGAATAGACAAAACAGAATTAAATGGAAAAGAGCTCCTTGTATTTTATACGATAGCTACAAAAAGCATTCCAGCGCAGACATCTCCAACTAAAATAGTAGCAATCCCATCTTTGAATGTTGAAGATACATCAAACTATGCAAAATATTCAGGTGTGATAACTGAAATAACAAACGATACTGATCAGCTTGCACTTACAGTAGTGACAGAAGAGGATGAACCAATCACCACTATCTTCACATTTGATGAAAAAGTTCTGTTCTTTAAAGGTACAAAATCAGAGTCAGTAAAAAAAGAATCCTTTCAAATAGGGCAAAAAGTAGAGGCATATTACGATAAAAACAAGCCGAGGATTTTAATTTATCCTGCAAGAATAACTCCAGAGCTTATCGTTATTCCAAGTGAAGAAGAATTCAGCTTTGTGAAAGTAGCGAAGTTTGACCAAAACTTGCTTAGTTTAGATCACGAACTTCAGTTAAGCATTTCTGAAGAAACTAAAATGCTTAATGAAAAGGGAGAAGTAGTAACTCAGAAGGATATAGAGGGAAAAGAGCTTGTTGTTTTTTATTCTTTCACTAAAAGAGGAATGGAAGGTATACCAGATCAAACAACTCCGTCGAAGATTATTGCTATAAGCTATATATCGCTCGATTTAAAAAAAATTATTGAAAATGATCACTTTATACAAAACGGGACAAAAATGATTCCACTCCGTAAAGTAGCAGAGCAACTTGGGTATGAAGTGAAAAGCTATACTACTCCTAAGCAAAGGTTAGTAGAGCTCACAAAAGGTAACAGTTCTATCAAAGTTTTTCGCGATACAAAAGCTTATAGCTACAACAAAAGCTTACAATTATTTTCGGAAAAACCGGTGTTAAAAGACAAGAAAACCTATGTACCAGAAGAAATTCTGGAAATAATTAAATAAAAATCACCCCATCCTTTTCTATCTGAGAGGATGGGGTTTATAGATTTTGGACATTTTTAGTTTGTATGTAGTAACTCTAAAATATATTTAAGGTCCTTTGCTGGGATTTGACCTAGAGCAGATGTAACTACCCCTGCACCAAACGTTGCTGCAGAACCGAATACCTCACCGGCAAGACGAGTGATTACTCCAGTAGAAGCCATTGACATAGTGATAATGGGACGGTCTGCATATAAGGATTGCATTGTGTACGTGGCATCTAGTAATGTCAGAACATCCGCTGGATTGTTTGGCATTACGGCTATTTTGGGTATATGAGCATCTAACTCTTGCATTCTTTTGAGTCTCCATATGATCTCTTCCTTGGCTGGAGTTTTTTCGAAGTCGTGATTAGACATAATGATCACTACATCTGTTCTTTTTGCTGCTTTCATTATTGCTGTCATCTGAGGAGAAAATAATTCTACATCTAGTAAATCTATTTCTTTTGTTTTCATCACTTCTATTAAAAGCGTTTCGTAGTAAGAGTCTTCTATTCTTTTACTGCCGCCCTCACGATGTGTTCTGAACGTGAATAGAAGAGGGGTAGGGTATAGTTCTTGACGCAAGTAGGAAAGTGTCTGTTTCACTTTAGAGAGATCACAAATATCTTCTAACAAATCAGCACGCCATTCAACAATATCGAAGTTAGTTTGTTTAAGGTATCTTATTTCTAAAAGAAGATCTTCTAAAGTTCTACCCATCAATGGAACAATAATTTTTGGAATACCATTTCCTATATGAATATCTCTAATTGAAACAACTTCCATAAAAGTATTCCCCTCTCTTAGTGTTTTAAGTTATATTAACATACAAAGATAAAGGGAGGGCAATTATATGAAATTTCAGCATTATCAAAATGTGGAGACGTTTGCGGACAAAGTAATACCGTTTTTAGAAGCAAATGAGGATAAGTTCAGCTTATTTCTTGGTGTTCTAAATGGGATAAAAGCGGGTGTATACGATTCCCCTTACATAGCAACTATTGAAGAAAAAGGTAAGATATTAGCGATTTTTCAAATGACTCCTCCACATCCTTTAAATATAATAATTGTTGACGAAAAGCAAATATCTGCTTGCATGGACTTATGTATCGCAGAATTGATCAAACATTCCATAAGAGTAGAATCTATCATCAGTGTAAAGGAATGGGCTATTATGTTTGCACAAAAGTGGCAAGAAAAAACTGGTGGAACTTATTCTTTACTGATGGACCAGGGACTCTATAGATTGAATCAGGTGGAGGAATCACTTGAAATGAGCCCAGGCTCTTGGCGCTATGCAACGACTAACGACTCTCTTCTTATAGAGAAATGGTATAGCCAGTTTGAACATGATACAAGATTATCCATTACGGCTCCAGTGGAGATAAAAAGACGTGTAAATGCTATGTTAAATGGTAAGGAAGTCTTCCTTTGGGAAAACGAAGGAGAAGTTGTGTCTATGATGAAAAAGGCTAGGCCAACAACGAATGGCGTTACAGTTTCTCTTGTTTTTACACCTGCAGAAAATAGAAAAAAAGGATATGGACGAACAATGGTTGCTGCAGTAAGTAATGAATTACTGAAAGAATTTGAATTTTGTGTGCTCTACACAGATATGTCGAATCCGACATCCAATAAAATATACCAGGAAGTAGGCTATCAAAAGCTCCTAGATTCTGTTCATTTGAAACTAGAAACAATATAATTTTTCCCTTTTAAGTGTCGGAGTAGTAAAATAAATATAAATTAAATTCTCTTTTGAATTGTCTAGGAGGCCTACGCCAGATAAATAATTTAACATGTAAAGGGGATATAAATATGGACAAACAAGCAGGTATTGATATAGGTGGGGTTAGTTTTAACTGGGATTTGGAAAAAGGAGAGTTTCTTTTTGAACAACAGGATGCTGTTCTTTTCTGGGTTTCCTCAGCAATGAAATCCTTCTTTGATACTATTGAAGAAGTTTCTGGAGATGAGGCATCTAACTTAGTATTTGAAGCTACAGGATTCCGTCAAGGAGTAGTAGTTGGAGAGTATTTTCAAAATATGAAAAACGTAAGTGTCATGGAAGCTGTCAGCCTAATTACAAATACATATTCTTCCGCAGGTTGGGGTTTAGCACAGGTAGAAGGCCTAAATTTAGAAGATAAGACTTTTACTGCGAAATTTAAAAATAGCTGGGAATACAAAATAAACAAAGCACAAGAAAAATCAGAGGGAGGAAAGTATATGCCCGCACATTACGCTGGAATATTCTCTGGACTTCTGAATGAAAATATATGGTATGAGGTAGTAAAAGATCAATTACAGGGCGAGGAATATACTGAAGTAAATTATTTCCTATCTTCAATTACAGTAAATCACAATATTCGCCAGCTTGCTCGGAAAACAGAAATGGATGAAATTCTTCATTTAGAAGCTGTAGTAGAAGATAAAGTTAGAGACTTAACTGAATTAATAAATGAACTTTCTTCACCGATTATCCCGGTTTTGGATGGAATAGTCGTAGTACCGTTGATCGGTAAGTATGATGAAGATCGTTCAGAGGCGTTATTAGAGAAAACATTAACAAATTTACCTTCATACAAAGCGAAATATTTAGTTCTAGACTTAACGGGACTTAATGAGAATATTAGTCAACATACGGCAAGCTTTATAGATAAAATTGGCTCAGTTTCCTCGTTAATAGGAGTTACGACAGTTCTTGTAGGTATCTCCCCTAAACTAAGCGTTATTATTACTCAATCAAACGTTCAATTATCCAAATTTGATTGTTTCCAGACGCTACAACATGGTATTCACTATGCGTTAGGACAATTGGGAAGAAAAATATTTTAATATAATAACCCCTAAACAAATAGCTTGATGAAGATCTGGGTTGTAGAGTAGCCCTCTTCATCAAGCTAAGAATTTTTTCCTCATTTATCTTCCTTCTTATTATTCTTTGTTTCTTCATGATTTTCTTGGTATGCCTCTTCAATTTCGGTTGTTTTATATATAAATGGTTCGTGGTTCCAATCAGTCCGTTTTCCATAACGAAGCATTTCGTATATGATCATTCCATTGTTTGGCATNCCATTTATAGTTCTCATNGGAATAATATCGAACAAAACATAATAAAAACTATAAAATACAAATCGTTCCCAAAATGTTCGATATTCTTCTAATAGACCGTTTGCCAATAACGCGTTTAGTAGTAGAGCTACCGACAGATTCATGAGAATAGGACCAGCGTATATACATATATACGCTAGTTTGCTTTCCCTTTTTAGTGCATCGTATGAAAACCAGCTAAATAGATGATAATGTTTTCGAACATCAATGATCCAAAAATTGAATAGTCTTGGCCCAGAACCAATAGTCAGTCTGGGGTTCTTTACGCCAAAAAGTTCACTTACTATCAAGTAACCTGTTTCTCGAAGAAATACAACAATAGGCAAGATGATAAAGGCGGAAATTATCAAAGAAAGTAAATCCGAAAATCCAAACATTTTATCGCAACTCTCTTTTAAAGTGTGTTGTGTATAAAGTACCCGATTTACGTTAGAGCGAACCTTGAAATAATCTCCAATTAAAGCATCTCTATTTAACGGAGTTTAACTTTAAATAATTGCGAAGCAAAAATGCAATCCATTTGGAATTAGGGTACCCTTGAATATTTTTTAACAGACCTTCTACTAGGGCGGGACTAAGAGAGGGTTCTAACAAATGCTGTTTTAACAAGACTAGAGATTCTAGTTCAAGTGGTTCTTCTGCTTCACTTAAGCTTTGTTCTAAAATTTCTAGCAGTTGTTCGTTTGTAATTTCTGTCTTAGACAACCTTCTGAGCTGAAAAATTTCCTTGGTGACAAAAGGAATTTTAACCTCGGTTGCAAGCAAATTTGTTTTTTCAGCTAAAGATTGTGCGAGTTGTTCCAAATCTACGGGAACATTGTTGAATAATATCAACTCTGAATAGATACTTATAAAACCTTTAATACAATAGACTAAATCATATTTGGTATTTTCGACCTTTTCTCCAAATAACTTTTCTGTCATAGCCAGGATAGTTTTCTCTAATAACCGGTCATAATCATGGAACTTTAAGACAAGCTCCTTATTGAATGAATGAGACTGTTCCTTCATTAGAATTTTAGCGAAATTTGAGTGGTTTTGTGATGCTTGAAACATTGTAAAGTANAAATCATATAATGATAATTCATTATTTTGCATGTTTGTGACCTGGTAGTCAGTATTTGAAATCATTTGACTCATAAATTGNTCGATTAATGCNACTATCAANTCGTCTTTCGATTTAAAAGACAAATAAAATGCTCCTTTAGAAATACCGCAACGTTCTGTAATTTGTTGNACAGAGGTTGGTTCGAATCCTTGTTCTGCAAAAAGCTCTAATGCTTTTTCCATAATTAACTGTTTTTTACCCATTTAAAACAATCGCTCCTAGTTCATATTGTTGACAACTGACTAATTAGTCATTATTATAAGTAATTGAGAAATTAAAGTCAATTAGGGGTAGGTGTAAGTGTGAAAGGTTTAGTCAATTTTGTTCTTCAAAATAAATTAGCGGTATGGTTACTTACAATTATTATTACTGTATCGGGTATTTATTCTGGAACACGTATGAACATGGAAACAATTCCGGATATTTCCATTCCGTATTTAATGGTTATGGATGTCTATCCAGGTGCAACACCTGAGCAGGTTATGGAAGATGTATCCATGCCTTTAGAAAAAGCAGTAGAAAACCTTGCAGGAGTAAAATCCGTATATTCAAATTCGAACTCGAATATGGCTAGTATTCAAGTAGAGTACGAGTATGGCGAGGATATGGACGAAGCAAATCGAGCTTTAAAATCTGCATTAGAAGCTGTTAAATTACCAGAAGGTGCACAGGAACCAATCGTCACTGCTATTAGCTTGAATATGATGCCTGTTGTGGCATTAAGCGTTAGTAGTAAATCAGAAGATATTGTAGAGTTAACATCTACAGTTTCAGAGCTTTTAGTACCTAAAATCGAGAAAATTGATGGAGTAGCTTCTGCAACAATTGCAGGTCAACATATTGAGGAAGTTCAGCTTACGTACAGTGAAGAAAAAATGGCGGAACTTGGCTTAAAAACGGATGACGTCAAACAGATGATTCAAGCGAGTGACTTAGCAGTTTCATTAGGCCTATATGAATTTGAAGAAGGCGAAGAAGCCATTTCAGTAGATGGCAAGTTCATGACTTCAGATGAGTTAAAAGAAATGCTAATCCCAGTAACACCATCAGCAACAAATCCATCTCCATTTGTAAAACTTAGTGATATTGCTACTATTGAAGAAATAGGAAGAGTTCAATCTGTATCACGTACAAACGGTGAAGATGCAATCTCTGTTCAAATTATTAAAGGACAGGAAGCAAATACAGTTGATGTAGTTAATAGTGTAAAAGAATTGATTAAAGAAGAGCAAAAAAATATAGATGGTCTTGTTATTGATATATCACTAGACCAAGGTGAGCCAATTGAAGAGTCAGTCTTTACAATGATTGAAAAAGCTTTATTTGGTGGATTGATTGCTGTATTAATCATATTACTGTTTTTACGTGATTTTAAATCTACGGTAATTTCAATCATATCTATACCAGTGTCTATATTCATGGCATTACTATTATTGAACTGGATGGATATTACTTTAAATATTATGACCCTCGGGGCTATTACAGTTGCGATAGGACGGGTAATAGATGACTCCATTGTAGTAGTGGAAAATATTTATCGTCGTATTCACTTAAAAGATGAAAAATTATCAGGTCGTGCGCTTGTACGTGAAGCGACTATTGAAATGTTCAAACCTATACTATCTTCTACCTTAGTTACGATTGCAGTATTTGCACCGTTACTATTTGTTGGTGGTATGGTCGGCGAATTGTTCTTACCATTCGCATTAACGATGTCATTTGCACTTTTGGCATCCTTACTTGTGGCAATTACAATCGTTCCTGCATTGTCCCACTACCTGTTTAAGAAGAAATTATATGGAGAAAAGAAAGCAAGCAATCATAAAGAGTCTGGTAAGCTAGCTCAGGGTTATAAGCGTATATTGGAATGGACGCTAAACCACAAAGTAATTACTTCTATCGTTTCTATTGTTTTACTCGCTGGAAGTATAGCATTAACTCCATTAATCGGTTTTAGCTTCTTAGGAAGTGAAGAAGAAAAGGTTATGTATTTAACGTATACACCAG
>JGI24024J18818_10000995_pt1 | contig 11376 bp, 6 predicted proteins | sample Cruoilmetagenom2_FD_18818 | JGI IMG/M metagenome (IMG submission 18818) | reverse complement strand
AACTTCTCGATGAAATCAAGTCCGAGGTGGACCGGATCACGACTTTTCCGGAAGAAGCGGAAAAACCGATCGTCAAAGAGATGACCCGTCGCCGTCAAGTTATCAATCTGGCTGTCTACGGCGATGCACCCGAAGCGTCTCTCAAGCATATGGCTGAAAAAATCCGGGACGACATCACCAACCTTCCGGGAGTGACCCAGGCCGAATTGTCGGCGGTCCGAAACAGTGAGATCCACATCGAAATCGCCGAGAAAACATTGCGGCGTTACGGTCTGACGCTTGGCCAGGTTGCCGAGGCGGTAACCCGCGGGAGCCTCGATCTACCCGCCGGCAGTGTTAAGACCGACGAGGGTGAAATCCTGATCCGAACCAAGGGGCGTCGCTACCATGCCGCCGATTATGGCGATATCCCGGTCATTACCCGTTCCAACGGCAGCCGGGTCACCCTGGAACAGATTGCCAATCTGAAAGAGGGATTCGCCGATGTCGACCTGTTTGCCCGATTCAAGGGGAAACCGGCGGTCATGATCAATGTCTATCGAGTGGCCGATCAGAGCGCTTTGTCCATCACCCGGGTAGTGAAGGCATACCTAAAGGAAATCAAGCCGGAAATGCCGGCCGGAATTTTCGTGGACACTTACGCCGACATGTCCAAGATCCTTAAAAGCCGCATCGAGTTGCTCATGAAAAACCTGGCGGTCGGCCTGGGCCTGGTTGTTTTTCTGCTGTGGTTCTTTACTAATATGCGCCTTTCCTTCTGGGTCACTCTCGGCATCCCCATCAGCTTTGCCGCCGGGATCGCGTTATTGCCTCACGTTGATGTCTCAATCAACATGATCTCTCTCTTCGCCTTTATCATGGTTTTAGGCATCGTGGTGGATGATGCCATCATTGTCGGTGAAAACATTTACAGCCGCCAGGAGATCGGAGAATCGGCGCTCCAGGCGGCCGTCGGCGGAACCATCGAAGTGGGTCGCCCGGTTATTTTCTCCGTTTTGACCACCATGGTCGCTTTCTGGCCCCTTCTTCTGGCCGGTGGCACCATGGGAAAATTTATGCGAAACATNCCCATTGTGGTGATCCTGGTCCTGGCCGGCTCCCTGATTGAATCCCTCTTCATACTGCCGGCCCATCTGGCTCGCAGCAAGGCCGTCCATTTGACCCGGAAACGAGAAAAATTGTCGTCCCAGGCACTCAAATGGATCATCAATAAGCCGTATCGCCGACTCGTTGCCTTTTGCATCAAATGGCGATACGTGACCGTGGCCGCGGGGATAGCCCTGCTGCTGTTGACTTTTGGCATATGGAAAGCCGGCTTGATCAAATTTGTTTTTTTTCCGAAGGTGGAAGGAGATACGCTGGAGTGTCTGATCACCATGCCCGTCGGCACGCCCACAAAGCAGACCCGCGAAGTGATCACCCGTATAGAACAGACCGCTCTCGAGATGCTGGAGGAGGTGGAACGTAAACGACCGGATGATGCGCCTATGTTGCTTGAACATCACATGTCGTTGATCGGCGCCCATCTCGGCCGTCACGGTCGGCAAGGGGAACGGGGCGGACATCTCGGTCAAATCTGGATCCAGCTGCTGGATGGGGAACGCCGGGNTATCAGCTCCATGAAGCTCAACCGGATGTGGCGCCANAGAATCGGAAACGTTCCGAANGCNGAATCCATCGCTTTTCGCAGTGAACTCCACAGTGCCGGTAACGCCNTCGAAGTGAACCTGTCNATGGATGANCATCTGTCCCTCTTAATGGNGGTGAAAGANTTTAAAACCGAATTAAAAGAATANCCGGGCGTTTTTGACATTGAGGACAGTTTTCTNCCGGGAAANAAGGAAATTCAGNTAAAGCTAAACCCCCAGGCGCAAAGTCTCGGGATTACNNTNAATGATCTGGCCCGGCAGGTGCGNCACGCTTTTTACGGTGCCGAGGCCCTTCGATTTCAACGGGGGCAAGATGAAATAAAGGTGCTGATTCGCTACCCTGAGACCGAACGGAAATCACTCGGACATGTTGAAACAATGCATATTATGACGCCGGCCGGTGTACGCGTGCCGTTCAGCCAAGTGGCCCAGGTAAAAGAAGAGCGAGGCTATGCCAGTATCAAACACGCCCAGCGCTGGCGGGTCGTCAAAGTAATGGCTGATGTGGATGAAAAAGTGAATAACGCCAGTGAAATCCGAAATGACCTCATGTCCCACTATCTGCCCCAGTTAAAGAGCCGCTATCCGGGATTGCGCTATACGATTGAAGGGGCGGGGAAACGTCAGCGGGAATCGCTGGCCGATGTCAATCGGGGCTTTATCCTTGCTCTGTTCGGTATCTACGCCTTATTGGCCATTCCTTTTCGTTCTTTCAGCCAGCCCCTGATCGTGATGGCGGCGATTCCTTTTGGGCTGGTCGGGGCCGTCTTCGGGCATCTGCTTATGGGGTTTGACATCAGCTTTATCAGTCTTTTCGGGATGGTGGGGCTGTCCGGGGTAGTGGTTAACGATTCCCTCGTGCTGATCTATCGTACCAATCGGTTTCGCGGGGAATTAGGAAAGAACGCCATCGATGCGGTCGTTCAGGCCGGAATATCTCGATTTCGGGCGATCATCCTGACATCCTTGACTACTTTTGCCGGCCTGACCCCCATTCTTCTGGAACGCAGCATCCAGGCCCAGTTTCTCATCCCCATGGCGGTAAGCCTGGGATTTGGCGTGCTGTTTGCCACCGTCATTACCCTGGTCCTGATCCCCTGCGGATATGTCATTCATGATGACATCCATCGCCTTTTGATCTGGATAGGGATCGGTTCGGAAACGAAAATACATTCGACTGAAGGGATTTAAGTCCAACCCGGAAAAACCGGAAAGAATCGCCCGATCAGATAGCGGCGGCGATCTTCTCACCGGTGGTCTTGATGGCGCCCATGTCGCCGGGCTTAATCTCCCAGCCTGTTATCGGCAGATCTAAATCACCCGCCATTCTCGGAACCAAATGCATGTGATAATGCATGACCATCTGATTGACCCCGCGGCCGTTTAGTTGAAGCACGGCGATGCCTTCCGGGGAAAGGGCGGTCCGGATCGCTCCGGCAACCTTTTGCGATGCAAGCATCACGGCCTTTAAGTCTTCTTCGGTCATTTCAAAAAGATTCTCGGCGTGCGTTTTTGGGATGATCAGCGTGTGTCCCGTACTGATCGGATTGATGTCTTCAAAGGCCAGTACCCATTCATTTTCGTAGACCTTTATGCTGGGGATATCTCCTTTGATGATCTTGCAAAAAATGCAGTCTTCCATTGTGATCTCCTTTCTGTAAAGAAGATTCATATACAATTTGATCAACTCGTAAAAAATAACACTGATGGCTAAGTAAAAAGGTTCATATACAAGGCGTAGATGGGACTTTTTACGACGCCATCAAATCCCGTTATTCGTTTTCTTCTCCACCAAACTCCTTTTTTAACCGGAACTGCTGTTCCAGATAAAATTTCAGCTTTTTCTGAACCTTGCCGAAAACGCTCTCTTCGGGATAATCGCCGTTTTTATCCACTTTGCCGGCCGCCACGCCGGTCAGGATCTCGATCCCCTCTTCAATCGTCGCTACGGACCAGATGTGGAACCTGCCTTTTTTGACAGCCTTTAACACATCACGGCTGACCATCAAATTTTGCACATTGGCCTGGGGGATCATCACACCCTGCCGGCCGGCAAGACCTTTCGTGCGACAGACTTCAAAAAACCCCTCCACTTTCTGGTTGACGCCGCCGATAGCCTGAACTTCGCCCTTCTGGTTAACCGAGCCGGTGACGGCAATCCCCTGATCGATACCGAGCTCGGCCAGGCTCGATAAAATCGCGTATAACTCGGTGGATGAAGCGCTGTCGCCGTCGATGCCGCCGTAGCTCTGTTCGAAGGTAATGCTGATGGATAGATTCAATGGATACTTCTGGGCAAAAGTTCGCCCCAGATATCCTGACAGGATCAACACACCCTTGTCATGGGTCTTGCCGCTCAATTTGGCTTCCCTCTCGATATTGACCACACCGGCTTTCCCCATGTACGTCTCGGTGGTAATCCGGGACGGTCGNCCGAAAGAAATGTCCCCGAGCTGATACACCGCCAGGGCGTTTACCTGTCCCACGACCTTTCCTTTTACATCGAGCAGAATCGTGTCGTTGGCATAGGATTCATGCGTCTTTTCCTCGTAAAGATTGTACCGGAAACGATGCTCCTTGAGCGCCTTGACCACGTACTTTTCGGATACGGTTTTAGCTCTAGATTTCCTCGCCCAATAATCGGCTTCTTTCAAAACACCGTGAATTGGGCCGAATCGTATAGACAGCTTATTCTTGTCGGCCACCTGCTTTTCGCCGAATTCCACGATGGCGGCCACCCCGGTCGGCGTCAGGGGCAACAGTTTTTCTTCCTTGCAAACCCTGGATACAAACTGAGCGTATTGTGCCATGGTTTCATCATTGCGATCGGTTTCATGATCGAAATCGGCACGAACCTTAAAAATCTTATTAAATTTGGAATCGTGGTTTTGAAGCAGATGAAACAGCCGGTAACTCCCCAGAAGAATGACCTTCACATCCAGGGGAATCGGCTCGGGCCTTAGCGACATGGCGCCGAATCCGAGGCTGGTGGGTAGATCTTCGATGAGAAGTATCTTGTTCTGCAAGGCCCGCTTGAGGGCCTCATAGACATAAGCATTCATAAGTAGCGACTCGATCTCCATGATCAGGTAGCCACCGTTGGCCCTTAATAAGGAACCGGCTTGAACCAGGGAGAAATCGGTTGTCAGGGTTCCCATGTAGGCCCGCTTCTCGATCCGGCCGAACACGTTCTGATAGGTGGGGTTGGTTTCAAAAATGACCGGTGCGCCTTTGATATTTTTGCGATCCACCAGCACGTTTACTTCATAGCCCTGAAGTCTAGAAGCGGATGCATCGCCACCTAGACCGGGAATCGGCATGCTTTTTTCCTTGTCAGGAAGAAAATCACCGACGTTTTCAACGATATTTTCCTGGACCTCTTTCAAATACTCAACGATCCCGGAACAACTATCATACTGGCCCAGAAGAACATCGATCCGCGTCCTGGTCACGAATAAAGCGATATCTGACATCACCTTTTCCACATCCTGCTGCATGGCGTCTTTTATCTTGGCGACCTCGCGCATCGATGATTCAATCTGACCCTGAAGCTGACGGATATCCTCTTCGATCCGGTTCTTTTTTTCCTTATCGAGCGCTTCAAACGCTTCTCGACTCATCGGTTTGCCTTCGACCACGGGAAATGTCTGAAATCCGGACTGGGTCCGGTTTACGGCCAGTCCCTTGCGTTTTGCTTCCTGGTCCAGTGCTTCAAAGATTTGTCGTTGTCTTTCCCCGTATTTTTTTTGTATTTCATCAATTCTTTTCTGGTAGGATTTACTCTCAAAGGCGGCTAACAACTCATTTTTTAACCCTTCCACCAGCTTTTCCATTTGTTTTTTAAAAACCGTCGCCTTACCGGGTGGCACCTCGATGGTTTTGGGGCAGAATTGATCCTGGAAATTATTTACCATGCACCAATTCACCGGCGCGGGTCGTTTTTCGGCATGGTGTGTGACGATATCCCGGATGATGGTCGATTTCCCCGTTCCTTCAATACCGGTGACAAAAATATTATACTCGGGGCTATCCATGTTTAGACCGAAATCAATGGCCTGAACGGCCCGCTCCTGACCGATGACACCGTCCAGCGGATCGATCTGTGCCGTCGTTTTAAAAGAAAATGTTTTCGGATCGCAGATACATCGCAAATCACTAAAATCGAGTTTCCGCTTTTTCGTCATGGAATCCTCCTGGATAATTGTTTAACTGGTTGTATTATAATCATTTTTTTTCTTTCCCCGTTTGAAACTGTTTTGAAATTGTCCAGGGCCAATGGTGGAAATATGTGACCTCCAGGAATTAATCATGGACAAGTTCAATTTCGATCCGGCGATTGATATTCCTGCCGGCTATAGTCGCATTGGATGTAATCGGGTCTTTGTCACCCAAACCAACGGCTTTGATTCTCGTCGGATCGATTCCCTGATTGATAAAATATCCTTTTACTGTATGGGCCCGTAATTTTGACAGCATCTCGTTTTGACGAGCATCACCATAAGAATCGGTGTAACCTTTAATCAAAATTTTCGCTTCAGGGTACCGGGAAACAGTCGCAAGAAACATATCCAACAGTGCATATATCTCTTTCGGAAGCTTCTTCGTATTTGAGGGGATATTAAGAACCAACTTACCTTCCGGATAAAGATCGGTCGGGTTCTTCTTGACTTCTTCAGTGGTTTCCGGTAAGCTGGTTGCCGGCGTTGTTCCCTTGGCAACACCTTTTAACGCCACAGGTTCGTTTTTATTTTCATCCAAATTTTGATCTTCATCTAAATCCTCTTCGATAAAAGAAAATGCCTGTTTTTCATCCGTTATCACCCGCTTTTCTCTAGTATTACGGCCATCTAAATCGGTTTTATCTTTATTGGGGCTATTTTTAGCAGGGACCGGGGCTACGGCTTCTTGAGTCTGCTCCTCAATGAACGGTTTAAGAGCCTCGCTGCCGATTCTCAAATAGGAAAAGTATCCGGCGACAATGAGGAGAAAAAGGACCAATAGGAGCGTAGCCGGAAGGGCCCAATGAAAATTTGCACCGGTCCTGATCGTGGATTCATCCGCCTGTTTCTCGACACGATTATCAATTAGATCCTGTTCTGTTTCATCGAAAATGTGAAGTTGATGTTCTTTGGCGCATTCTTTGATAACAGCTGCGTCGATTCTGCCCTTTCCCTGAACATATCCGGTCAAGAGCGCATGGTCACAGATCACATTAATTAAGCGCGGATAGCATTGTGAACTCTCAATGACTTCACGAATTGCGCCTTTATTAAAAATTCGATGTTCGGCCCCGGCCACCTGCAACCGGAAATTAATATAATCCCTAACCTCTCCATTTTTTAAAGGGCCAAGATAATATTTTGTGGCGATACTTTGTGCCAACAGCTTATTATCGGGTTTGGCAAGTATTTTATCCATTTCATCCTGACCAACCAGAAAGATGTTTAACAACTTGACTTTCATTCTTTCCAGATTGGACAATAGACGGATCTCATCCAGTATCTCATCAGAGAGGCCCTGTGCCTCATCAATTATCAGCAGTACTTTTTTGTTGTGCGTATACTGTTTATGAAGAAAATGAATAAACTGAACAAGAAAGTCTCCCTTGTTGGAAAACTTTTTATTCATATTGAAGCTGGCAGCCAAAAAATTATAAAAATCAAGAATATCAAAACCGGGATACTGAACAGACGCCACAAGGGTATTTTCATCCAGGCTATCGAGCAGCTTATTTATCAGGGTTGTTTTCCCGGTGCCCACATCTCCGATCAAAAGAATGAGGCCCCTGTTTTCGGCGATTCCGTCTTGGAATATTGAAAGCGCTTGTCTATGAGACTCCCCCAGCCATAAAAACTTAGGATCTGGTGTTATTTGAAAGGGCTTTACTTTTAAATGATAATGTGAGAGATACATTTCGGCGTTTATTGCTTTAATTTAATACGTTATATTTACAAGTGGTAGTGGCCTGTTAAAAGGGGCGAATAGTTTAATATAACTACATTATGTTGTGGCTGCCATCGTATTTTTCGTGTTATATAGTATTTTAATGTGATTTCAAGACCTTTATTGAAATTAGATATCCCTGTTCTATATGCTTTTATAAAGAAAAAATCAAATATGATTGATTTTAACCAAATTTAAAAATAATTGGGAACTATCCAATGCGAGTCAAAAAAAAGAAAGCATGGCCTCTACAAGTATTAATTTGTTTTTTCTTCATCTTTTTTACCACCTTAGGCTATGGCGCCGATAAAGAAAATTCGGAAAGCAGGAACCATAAGCAACAAAACGTTCCCAAGACTTACAAGATTAAAGCGGAGCAACCCCCTGAAATAAAATCGGAACCCCAGGCCGAAAATCAGACCCAGACCATTCCAAAGCGCCCCAAACAGATTATTTTTGTGCTGGATAACTCCGGCAGTATGAAACAGAACGATCCCAATCGAATAACCAGAGATGTGGTGGCAAACTTTATTAAAAATGTGGATGCGGGATCTCATCTGGGAATGGTCATTTTTGATAAGGATGCCAGGGTGCTGAACCCGCTGACGGAAATAACCGGCGCGGAGGCAGATACTAAATTTATCGATAGCCTTAACCGCCTTGACTACAGCGGACAGCTGACCAATACACCCACAGGTATCGAAAGAGCCATTTATGAACTCAAGACAAAAGGAAAAAAGACCGCTGATAAAATAATTATCCTCTTGACGGATGGCATTATCGATACCGGCGATGTAAAAAGTAATGTTGAAAGTGAAAGGTGGCTAAAAGAAGACCTCGTCCCGGAGTGTCAGCAGCTTGGAATAAAAATATTTGGCATTGCCTTTACGGATAATGCGGATTTTCGCCTGATGCAGATCCTTTCCTCGAAAACAAACGGGGAATACTTCAGGGTGTATCAAGCGGAAGAAATCCAGAACGTATTTGATAATATCAATAAAAAACTATCCAGGCCTTCTCCTGCGGAGCCGGATACTAAAATAGTGACATCCCAAACCAGTAAACCGCTACAAACTACACCATCGCAAAAGGAAAAAACAAAAGCCGAGCAGCAATTGGGCACCGATTCCAAATTCCCCCCCCAAAAGATGCCGACATTGCGAACAGAGCCATCAAAACCGGATCAGGTCGTATCCGAGACCAACGTTTCTCCAGGCAAGAGATCCACGACGGATACTTTTTTGACATTATTTTTAATTGCCATTATCCTTGTGGTCTTTATCCTCCTCCTGATGGTATATAAAAACAACAGGAGTCAAACCAGCGACCTGGCATTCAGAGGGGACAGGAACGATATGTTCCCGGAAATCCGTCCAGATGTCCAGGCCGAACTGATCGATGTGGAGCACATCATTCCACAGGATTCAATCTCTTTGACCATCGATAAAGCCTCCGTCACTATCGGCCGGGGTTCCAACAATGATATTGTCATCCCTGAAAAAGTCGTTTCCAGCCTGCATGCCACTATTACATATAAAAATGGGCAGTATAATCTTGAGGATAATCGAAGCACCAATGGAACCCGCTTGAATAACAAGTTGATTGAAGAGAATACGAAGGTCAAATTAAAAAGCGGCGATATCATCCATTTCGCCAAGTGTGAATTCAGATTCCTTGTACACGATCAGGCGCCGTACGGTGAAACCATGCTGATTGATGCCCAGGATATATCCTAAAAAGAATTCCTTTTTTAGCTGATCCATTTACCGGCTATCCGCTTTTTTGGACCTGTCTCGTCGTCGACGCTTGCGACGGTTCAGTCTTTGATTGACCTTCCTTGCGCCGCTGGACCAGCATACGTGCCAATATCATGCCGATCCCTTCGGGAGATGAGAGGTTCGGATCCGGTTTTAACTTTTTTAAAATGTCTATAAATGCGTTTGCGGGCAGAGAAAGCGGTTGATTCTTTAAGTAAGCAATACTGACATCTAAATATTGGACAGGACCCTTTAAAGATACCGTTGCCAGTTTTTTTTCCTTAAGCTCGGTAGCAACGGCCGCCTTCACCAGAATCGATACCCCATCTCCCCGCTGCACCAACTGCTTGATAAATTCCGTACTACTGGTCTCCATAAGAATATTCGGTCGAAATAGTTTTTTCTTATATAATCGATCCACCAGTCTCCGGGTTCCCGAGCCGACCTCTTTCATGATGAACGGTTCGGCGGCCAACTCCTTTAATGAGATCGACCCCCGCCGCGCCCATGGATGACCCGGCGCCACTATCATGGCCATCTCTTCCCGGCTAAACGGAATCAGTCGAATGCCGGGAACATTTCCCGCCTTGGCGATGATGCCGACTTCATTTTTAAAATCGAGCAGGCTACGTGTCATATCCAGGGAACTACCCTCATTGAGTTCAATCTTGATATCCGGATACTTTGCATGAAAAGAAGAGAGCATCAACGGCATAAAGTAGCGGGCATATGCCTTGGTCGTTGCGATTTTGAGAATGCCCTGTTTCAATTTGCGCATATTATCAAGCGTGTTTTCGATCTCTTTTTCGATGGTGATCACGGTTTTGGCGAAATTATAAAGTGTTTGGCCCTCATCGGTCAGCCAAGTCCGACGTCCTCTTTTCTTGAATAACTTCAAGCCGCAAAATTCTTCAAATGCTTTTATTTGAACCGTTACGGCCGGTTGGGAAATGAACAGCTCTTGAGCGGCCCGGGTAAAATTCAAATTCTTGGCTGCATAATAGAATATTCGAAATTGATTAAAATTTATCATGGTTACATACCTTTGGGCAGGTCACCGGCTTGCATGACAATCCTCCGGCTGGACGAAAAACAATTTCAATATCAAATCCTGTTTTTTACAAGCGAATAAAAACCCCGACCATCATCCGTTGAGCCGGCCTACAAGCGACCCGATCCATAATAATAGTCTTTTCTTATAGTTATAATCAAGCCATAAGTATTTCTTATACATAACATAAAATTAATTGCTTTGACAGCCGTTTCTAAATCATCCATACGATGTAAATTACATGTATAAATAATCCAGGATCTATGAAAACCTGAGAACTTGCCCTCAAGGTATGTGCTTTCTTATGCTGACATTTCATTTGCCGGTGAGCACATTTTACCATATCTGCATAACTCTTAAATAGGAGGTTGAACATGGCTGATGACACCGCAGGAAGATTCCCGGATCCTCATGAGTATGAGGTCCCCCCCGAACTGGAAGGTTGGGAAGAGATGTACCCGTCCCATTATTTGTTCTCCCAGGACAGGAGTGAATGGGAAAAGAATCAATTCTGGTATCTGGACAAAATCCACGCCCCGGAACCCATGCCCCCCCTTGACCAGATCTTTCAGGAGGCCTGGCAGATATCACTGTCGCAATACACCACCCGTGTCTTCTGCATCCCACCCGCTCAGGGCATCGCCCAGCGGATGGTGGGACCGTACATGTACATCTGCGCCATCGCCCCGCCGCCGGATGAAATCATCGGGGAAAAAGCCGGACATTTTGAAAAACGGGTGTTTTACGTATTTGAACACTATGATGAGCTGTGGGACAAATGGTTGACCAAATTCAAAGCGTTGGGCGAAGAGATGAAAGCCGTTGAAATCCCCGCCGAGTTGCCCAAGTACGTGCCCGACGACCAGGTTCTGCCAGCACCCACCGGCGTCTATGATTCATATAACCTTATGGAGTCATTTGACAAGCTGGCAAACAAAATGATCAAGGGCTGGCAGTACCATTTTGAGATGCTGAA
>JGI24024J18818_10000993_pt1 | contig 11383 bp, 9 predicted proteins | sample Cruoilmetagenom2_FD_18818 | JGI IMG/M metagenome (IMG submission 18818) | reverse complement strand
AGATCATATCCGAGACTCTTTCATTCAATAATAACAAATTAACAAGAGGTGAGATCGAGGTTCTTCTGAAGAGGGGGGCAGATCTCATCAGAACAAGAGTTGATTACACATTTATACTTATTCTACTCTTCTACAAAAGAATCAGCGATAAATGGGAGACTGAGTATGGAAATGCTTACAAAGAGGCTCTTGAAGATGGATTTAGCGAAAAAGAAGCGAGAGGCGAAGCAAAAAACTCAATTTATCATGACTTCGACCTACCCGAGGAATTTCTATGGGAACAAATCAGAAAATACCCATCAAAATTATCAGAAAATTTCTCTGAATCGATGAAAGCCATCGCTGAGGGAAATCCGGAACTTAGAGACGTCTTTGAAAATATAGATTTCATCCGGTTCGCATCGAGCAGGGAGAATGCGGAGATACTGAGACAGCTTGTTGAGATCTTCAGCGCAAAATCGTTGCACCACGCCGCTCCCGACATACTCGGGGATTCCTATGAGTGGATTCTGCACTACTTCGCCCCACAGAAGGCTAAAGAAGGCGAGGTCTACACGCCGCGAGAGGTTATAAAACTGCTTATCGAGATTCTCGATCCGAAACCTGAAGACAGCGTACATGATCCCGCGTGTGGATCCGGTGGGATGCTCATAACATCATACAAACATGTTATGGATGAGCATGGGGCAGAAGGGGCGAAAAAACTCTTTTTATTCGGACAAGAGGCAAATCCGAAGACGCTTGCTCTTTCAAAGATGAACCTCTACATCCACGATATCAGAAATGCCCAACTCGCACTCGGGGATACCTTGCTTTACCCAAAGTTCAAGGAGGAAGGGGGTTTGAAGAAGTTTGATATCGTCATAGCAAACCCCCCATGGAATCAGGATGGATACGATGAAAACGTCCTGAAGAAAGGTGAGTTCTGGAATAAACGGTTCGGATACGGCTTTACCCCGAAACAGTCTGCGGACTGGGCATGGATTCAGCATAAGATCGCATCCGCAAAGGAAGATGGGAGAGTCGGGGTTGTTATCGACAATGGCTGTCTCTTCAGGGGCGGGAAGGAGAAAGCGATACGAAAAGGTGTGCTTGACGATTGTCTGGTTGAATGTATCATTTTNCTGCCTGAAAAACTCTTCTACAACACAGGGGCACCGGGGGCGATAATAATCTTCAACAAAAACAAGCCGGATAAGCGCAATGAGGGGATTCTCTTCATCAACGCATCAAACGAGTACGAGCAGCATCCGGAGGTCCGGAAGCTTAATCGTCTGGGCGATAAGGATATTGAGAAGATTGTGGGGGCTTACCGGGAGTTCAAAGATATGGGTGATTTTACAAGGGTTGTTTCGCTCGAAGAGATCAGGGAGAACGACTATAACTTGAATGTTACGCTCTATGTATTTCCGGAGGAGGAGATNGAGGAGATCGATGTTGCCAAGGAGTGGGAGGAGCTTAAGATAATTGAGAAAGAGATAACAGAGGTTGAGGAGAGGATTGAGGGATATCTGGAGGAGATTCGGATACGGTGAAAACTAACGAGGGTTGCTGATGTCTAAACTGAATTTTAACTATACTAACAAGATTAACAATATCCTCCTCGAGATAGAGCGGGCAAGAGGATTCCTTGATGCGGCAAAATTGAAAGACGAATGGATAGAAGAGATGCGAAGTGCAGCGTTCATCCTTGAATCTCACCATTCCACACATATTGAAGGAACTCGACTAACATTGTCACAGGCGCAGAGGATACTCATGGGCAAACCTGTCAGCGGGGTAAGACCCGACGACCGGCAGGAACTCTTGAACTATAAGGATGCAATGGACTTTGTTTCAGAATATCTTGANAAAAAATCCGAGATCACCGAGGAACTGATAAAGGAGATACACAGAACCATAGTCAAGGATGTCAGAGGCGGAACGCTTGAACCGGGCATGTACAGGAAGGTGCAAAATTATGTGGTTAACTCTTTAGCGAGAGAGATAATTTACATGCCACCTCTTCCGGAGGAAGTTCCCAATCGGATGAAGGAATTCGTTGGATGGTTGAATAAAGAGACAGATATCTCACCAGTGCTGGTGGCAGGATTGGCTCAACACAGGTTCGTTGACATTCATCCATTTCTTGATGAAAACGGCAGGACTGCCCGAGTTCTCTGCACCCTCATACTTTATCAAAACGGATATGACTTTAAGAGACTCTTCTCGTTATCGGAGTATTACGATAAAAATCGAAACGATTACTATGATGCCATACAGTCCGTAAGGAACAATGATATGGACATGACGTCCTGGCTTGAGTATTTTGTTGATGGGTTAAAGGTCCAGATGCTCGAAGTCAGGGATAAGGGCGAGGTCGCTATAAAAAAAGANATCATCNTTGAGAAGGCTAAAAGGTTTAACTTGAATGATCGGCAACAAGAGATTCTGCTGTATCTGTTAGATGAAAAACGAACCTCTGTTGAAGATATCAGGCAGAAGTTTGGTCTCGTTAGAAGAACGATCCAGCGTGATTTCTCAAAACTGATCGACCTGGGTTTGGTAAAGGAGATAGCAAAGAGCAAGACAGATCCAACGAGGTACTATGAACTACTGTGACATGCTACTGCGACAATACTGTGACAGATACTGTGACAAGGTGGGCGGTGTGACGGCGGGATGGAGGGGAAAGAAAGATAGTATGAGGGAAACCGACAAACCAGACATCAATCCGACAGAAACCCGACAGTCGGCTTGGGAGGATGGTGGATAATGGAGGAAACGTTCAGTATGTACTTGAGTGAGAGAGGTTCACGATTGGGTTCACGGTTAGGTACACGATTAGAGTAGGAGGTAGTGAGGAGGTGAAAAGGAAATGATAAATGAACTAATTTTAACCGCTTTGATCAAGGTTCTAAATATAATCTCCCCTTATTTAGCTAAAAAAGTTTATTCTGAATCTGAATTTAAAAACCACATTGATATTGATGTTCGTAGTAGTAGCCCAATAAATATAAGCCTGAATAGAGGCATACCCGAGATTACCATTTATCTCAAAATCACTAACAGATCACCTTATCTTGATGTAAAGTTAAATAGAGATGTATTTTCATTGTGGGTAAATAGTGATCGCGGTTCACAGCCCCTCTTTAATCGTTTTTGGATTCTATCGCTTACACACATCAAACGGGGAACAAGTGAAGAAATATTCTGTCAGAAAGAATTGAATAAATTTCAAGTTAAGTTTGTAGAAGAAATAAAAGATAGCAGAGAAATAACGGCAAACTTATCGCCATTTGAGTTGTGGTTTGATTCTTCATCATATCCTGCCATGGTTGTAAAAACTAATTTGGAAAACAAACCGTGTGGGATAGGTTGATTAAAATGATTCAATTCAAACAAACCCCAATAGGCGAAATCCCGGATGAGTGGGGTGTGGTGAGGTTGGGGGATGTAGTCGAAATCAATAAAAAATCCAAAGACCCAACGAAGGCGATTCCCGATGATAAATTCTTTTATGTTGACACTGAGTCAATTGAGGGCGGGACCGGGGTTATTAAAACGGCAAAAGAAATCTTTGGAAAAGATGCTCCTTCAAGGGCAAGAAGGGTTATACACCAGAATGATGTGATAATGTCTACTGTTCGACCATACTTAAAAGCGTTTGCTATAGTGCCAGAAGAGTATGATAACCAAATGTGCTCTACCGGATTTGCTGTTTTGAGTTGTAGGAAGGAAATTTTACCTCATTACTTACTTTATACTCTTTTTTCAAAAGCGATAATAGAACAGTGTAGCCGAATGATGGTTGGTGGTCAATACCCCGCATTAAACCAATCACAAGTCAAAAACCTGAAACTTCCCCGCCCACCACTTCCCGAACAACACCGCATCGCCGAAATCCTCACAACAGCCGACACCGCAATCCGGAAGGTGGACGATGCGATAGCAAAGACCGAGCGGCTGAAGAGGGGGCTGATGCAGGAGCTTCTGACGAAGGGGATCAGGCATGAGGAGTTCAAGCATTCCGAGGTCGGGAGGATTCCGGGAGGGTGGGAGGTTGCAAAAGTAAAAAAAGTCATTATCTCATATAAAAATGGGATATATAAGCATAGAAAATATTATGGAAACGGTTACCCCTGTATTCGCAGGTATAACATCTTAAATGGTTACATCAACACAGAGGACACCCCATTAGTAGAAGTTACAAGCCAAGAGTTGGGAGAGTATGGTTTGAAAAAAGGAGATATAGTTGTCAATAGAGTAAACACACCTGAACTTGTGGGAAAAGCTGGCGTCGTACCCCAAAATTTAGGTAAAGCTACATTTGAGAGTGAAAACATTCGAATTCGTTTTGATGCTACAAAAGTATTTCCAAATTTCTTCGCGATTTTCACTCAAACCGCTAAATACAAGATACAAATTCGATCATTTTCAAAAACAGCTGTGGCTCAGGCAACAATAACCCAAAAAGATCTTGACAATCTTAAAATCCCCCTCCCCCCCCTCCAAGAACAACGCCGCATCGCCGAAATCATCAGCACAGTCGATAAAAAACTCGAACTCGAAAGAAAACGCAAAGAAAAACTTGAAAGAATCAAAAAAGTCTTAATGAATGATTTACTAACCGGAAAGAAGAGAGTAAAACCATGAAATCAAAAGAAGAAATCCTAAAGACACTCAAAAAAGAACTTCCCCCCATCAGCAAAAAGTTCAGCGTGAAAACCATCGGTTTATTCGGCTCTTATGCGAGAAGCGAGCAGACAGAGGAAAGCGACATTGATTTACTTGTTGAATTTGAAAAACCAGTTGGATTCTTCAAGTTTATAGAACTCGAAGACCATTTAAGCGAGAAACTTGGAGCAAAGGTTGATTTGGTAACTCCAGACGCCTTGAAGCCAATAATAAAACCTTATGTAATGGAGGACGTTGTTTATGCCTAAAGAGAGGAATATCCAACTTTTTCTTGATGATATACTTGAATCTATACGCAAGATCAAGGCATATACGCAGAATATGGGATATGGTGAGTTCATCCGGGATGAAAAAACGAAAGATGCGGTTTTTAGAAATCTTGAAGTTATAGGTGAAGCCACCAAAAACATCCCGGATGAGATCAAGGAGAAATATCCGGAGGTTAACTGGAAGTCGATAGCAGGAATGAGAGATAAGCTGATTCATGAATACTTCGGTGTCAGCGTCCCAATAGTCTGGGAGACAATAGAAAGTGATATTCCAGTGTTTGAGGATCAGATAGAAAAGATTCTGGAGGAGGCGAGATCAAGTGATGAATAAGTTCACAGAACAATCCCTTGTCGAGGACTACATCATAGAAAAACTCCGGAGCAGCGGCTGGACGTTCGTCCCGGCAGAGGAACTCGAGAGAGACGATTACAAAGAGCCTCTGCTGATACCCAGTCTCACAAGAGCTTTAAAAAGAATAAACGAAGAAACGAATATTGGGGACGAGGAGATCAGGCATGTTCTGAACGAACTCAGGTTCGTGGGCACAGGGAGCGAAGGAGCAAAACAGATCTTGAACCTCTACAAGTTCGGTATTCCGGTAAAATTCGAGAAAGAGAAGGTCGTAAGATACGTCCAGCTCTTCGATTACGAAACCACCTGTAAAAACGAGTTTATTGTCAGCAGGCAGGTGAACTACGATGGGATGGAGCGGATCCGGACGGATATTATGCTCTATGTCAATGGCATCCCTCTCGTGAATATAGAATGCAAGAATCCGGCAAGCCTATCTGAGAGCTGGTTTACCGCTTACAAGGATATCAAGTATTACGAGAACGCAGTTCCGGAGCTTTACAAGTATGTCCAGATCGGGGTGGCTGCTGAGAGTAGAGCAAAGTACTTCCCGATTGTTCCATGGCAGGAGGAGGTGAGGACTCATGAGTGGCGAGAGGAGCTCAAGGACTCCGTAGACTCCATGATAGGGATGCTTTCAGGGGGTACGCTGCTTGAAATAGTCAAAGACTTCCTCTTCTTCAGAATCGAGTTTGGGAATGCTACGAAGGTGGTAACGAGGTACATGCAGTACAGGGCAGCGAAGAAGATGGTCGATCGGGTTCTTGATAACCTTGCGGGAAAAGAAGAGAAGAATAAGGGGCTTATATGGCACTGGCAGGGATCCGGAAAGACGTTAACAATGATCTTTGCAGCAAACAAGCTTTACTATATGTCGCAACTCGGAAATCCATCGATATTCTTCATTGTTGACAGAATTGATCTTGAGGATCAACTCTATGAGGAGTTTTACGCCCTTGACATTGTAGAGCCCGAGATCATAGACTCGACAGGGGCTCTCAAGGAGGTTCTGAGTTTTGATGGATATCGGGGTAAGAGGGGGATATTTATAACGCTTATTCACAAGTTCAGACCTGAAGAACTGACAGCTCTCCAGAAAGAGATTAGAGATGTATCAGAAGAAAAAGAAACCATATCAGATAGGAGAAATGTGGTTGCCTTCATAGACGAAGGACACAGAACGCAGTACGGGGTGCTTGCAGCCCAGATGAAAGTGATTTTAAGAAGCGCATTTTTCTTTGCCCTGACAGGAACTCCAATCTCAAAGAGAGGGAAGGATACTTACATGGAGTTCAGTTATCCCCCTGTCGAGAATTATCTTGATAGATACTTTGTAACAGACTCGATAAGGGATGGTTTCACTGTGAAGATCGCATATCAACCAAGGCTTGAGGATCTCCACCTCAAGAAAAAGATGCTTGAAACTTTCCTTGAGGTTGAGTTTGAGGAGCTGCCCCATACCATACGCGAGAAGGTAGAAGAGCAGGTGAAATCGAGGCTGAACCCCCTCGTACTCTTCCTTGAATCTCCGGAACGGATCAAGACTGTGGCGAAGGATATCGCCGAGCATTTTCAGGAGAATGTGGATGGGAGGTTCAAGGCGATGGTTGTTGCTGCAAGCGGGAACTCCTGTGTTTTATACAAGAAGGAGCTGGATCGTCACCTTCCGAAGGAATATTCTGAGGTGGTGATGTCATACGACAGAAAGAAGGATCCTATGATTATCAGGAAATACCTTGAGGAACTAAAAAAGCGGTTTGCAGGCAAGGATCCGGATGCGATAAAGAAGAGAATCGTGAAGAAATTCAAGGAAGAGGAATTTCCAAAGATACTGATCGTAACCGATATGCTTTTGGCGGGATTTGACGCCCCACTTCTTCAAACGATGTATCTTGATAAGCCTTTAAAGGAGGACCGGTTGCTCCAGGCGGTAGCAAGGACAAACAGACCGCTTGGCGATTTGAAGGAGGCTGGAGTTGTAATCGATTATGTTGGAGTTTTAAAGGAACTTAAGAGAACACTTGAAATATACAGTGAAGAAGATATTGCAGGAGCCTTCTACAGCATTGAAAGTATAAGAAATGAGTTTGACACCCTCATCAAGAAAATCATGGGGATGTTCAAAGATATCCCGATCGGATATGACAGAGAAATGCTGTTGAATGCAATAGAATCGATTACAACGGATTATAATGTTGAAAAAGAGTTCATAGAGGATTACAGGAAACTGCGGAAGATATTCGAGCTTCTTGGATCGGACGAAGTTAAACTCAAAAGATTCGAGGAGTACCGGTGGATCTCAGCCATCTATACATACTACATGAAAGTCCTCATGCAGAGACCTCATGAGGATTATGTACAGAAATACCTCAGGAAAACCGTAAAGTTTGTGCATAAAACAACCGAAATCACGAAATTAGAAAAAGAACTTCCTGTAATTGTTTTTGATGAAGATTATCTGAGAAATTTGGAAGAAAATGTAAAAAGCACGAAAGAAAAGGCTGCAAATATACTATTCACGCTCAACAGACTCGTTCTCGTGGATCGGCGCAAAAATCCGGTTTATGAATCATTGACAGAGATGGTTGAGCGACTCATGGAGTTGTGGAGAGAAAAGACGAAGGATTACGAAACGATCTACACAGAGGGCGTGAAGATAATAGGGGAGATGGAAAGTCGATCAGAGCGACAAAAAAAAATAGGGTTTTCGGATATGGAATATTCACTGTTCCTCACACTCAATGAAAAATTCGGGGGAGGTGAAAATTTGATAGATGATGTCAGAAGTCTTTCGGCAGCACTGAGCAAATACATGTTCACAGGCTGGAGGCTCCAGACTACCGCAAGAAAACAGGTTGAGAGGGCAGTTCGCAGGTTCGTCAGAGGCTATGTTAAGAGGTGCGGCATCGGGCACGATGAACTGAACGAACTGTATGACCGATTGATTGAGAACGTGAAAAATTATGGAAGCTGAAGATATCGACTACAAAGTTTCTTACAGGGATGTGAAGTACCCAAGATTAGAACTTAAAACCGGGAATTTGCTTCTGGTACTCCCACATGGTCAAGATCCAAGCAAGATTGCGGAGAAGCACAGGGACTGGATAAATCAGAAGACCGAGCTCATACGAACGTCGCTCAAGGATTCGATGAGTAAGAAGATTTTTGAGAGGGAGGATAGGGAATTCAAGGATGTTGTTCGCCTGTTCGCTGAGAAGATTTCACAGGAACTGGATGTGGGTGTCAACAGGATATACTTCAGGAGAATGAAATCCAAGTGGGCAAGTTGCAGCAGTAAGGGAAATCTAACAATCAACACCCTGCTTGGATATCTGCCAGAAGAGCTAATAGAGTATGTAGTTCTTCATGAAATTGCTCATCTAATCGAAAGAAGGCATAATGACAGATTTTGGAGGATTATATCTACTAAATTTGGTGAGTACCAGACGATGGAGAAGGATCTCTTCGCTTACTGGTTTTTGATTCGGGATAGGGTAGATTCTGGCAGATCAGATCTATTGATGGGGACACATTAATTTTCCTGGTGTCCGACAGTGCTTGATTCGAGGATACTGGCGTATCCGGGATAGCCTGTACGAAGAGACCCGATTGGGGACTCTGACTTGCTCGGAACGATCTTTTTGTTCGCGTATCTGGTGATCTACGTGGTTGCACCGCACCTCTCAGTCTATTCGATGATCGGGCTATTTGTGGTTGCAGTGCTTGCTGGAATCGGGCTTGCTCGGTGCGGGAGATGATGCGGGCTCTTGGGTGATGCCAACGGCACCGGAGTCCGCTTCTGTTATTTGGGGGTTTCTTCACCACAGAGGTGAACGAGCGTTTAAACTTCAGTAGCGCATATTAGATAACAGGGGGTTTGAACCAGCACGATGCCAGCAAAACCCCAATGGTGCACAGGAGTTATCATGAATCCGGCAGATACTAACGGTAGATAACGGTAGACAAACAATGATAAAGAAGGAAGGATTTGCCAATGCCAACAATCTCCACCATCAGGATCTTAGAAGCAGAACCCAATAAGCGCGGTGATCTTTTCGGCAGGCTTATGGGAGACTTGTTTTTAGCTCTGGGATATGACCGACTTGTTCGACGGAATATCCATAAATCCGGGCGGGAGACCGACATTGAGGTTGACCACCGAACAGAACCAAGACGTGCAATTGCAGAATGTAAAGCGACTAAGGATAAGACCGGTGGAGATGAAATCAATAAGTTTGTCGGAGCTCTGGATGCTGAGAAACGCAAAAACCAAAATATCCAGATAACCGGTTACTTTATTTCTCTTTCAGGTTTTAAAGAAACTGCAATAGAGCAGGAGAAGGATGCTAGCGGTGATCGCGTTATACTTCGTGATGGGATCAGGTCATAGACGAATTGATCGAAGGTCGTATCATTACACCAATAGAGAATGCCATGGGGCGAGCTGGTCGCTGTGCAGCAGGAAAACCTGTAGAACTACTACCGGAACCAGCGTGCGAACTTCTAGCCCATGGCATGGGCTGGATTTGGGCGGTCTATTTCACACAGAACAAGCAGAGAACGCATTTTGCTTTGATCCACTCCGATGGGGAATCGATTGCTACAGCTTTAGCCAATACCATTATTGAAGCAGACACGTCTATTGGAGGAACTCTTCATTCACTGAACTATCTGCCGCCATCTGGTGATGCGTCAATTTCCGAGAGCCGAATCGAGGAGTCCAAAACAAAATACCTTGAATACTTGGATCGCGAATATGGCGAAATTACATTGGAAGGGCTACCTGCTGATCAGGAGGTTGGCTCACGTCGACTCAAACTCGAAAATATCTTTGTGCCGTTGTACCTTGAGCGGATCAGTGAATCTAAGAGAGATCCTTCTTTATCCACCGAGGGAGATCCCCAAAAGGCGGATCAGATAGAACGACAACCCGTCGGTGAGGTTCTTTCGGAGTATTCAAGATTAGCGATTCTGGCAGCACCGGGAGGGGGCAAAACCACACTCCTCAAAAGATTAGCGATCGCTTATGCATTCCCTGATAGAAGCGGACTGATTGACGATAATCTTCCGGATAAACCATGGCTACCGCTCTTTATTCGTTGTCGACAACTCGGTGATCTGGTAAAGTCGCCGATTAACGACATCCTCAGCGCAATCCCGGAGAGAGCCGAGATGAGCTACCTGACAGAGAGTTTTTCGCTTTTAGTGAGTCGTGCACTGCGGAGTGGTAAGGCTCTACTGTTAGTCGATGGTCTCGATGAAATCTCAGATGATGGTGCTCGTGTGTCCTTTGTCAACCAACTGCGCACGTTCTTAGCCACTTATCCCACTGTAAATATCGTCGTTACATATCGTGAAGCCGGATTTAGAATAGTCGGTGGAGCGTTGAGCGCACATTGCAAACACTACAAGGTGGCTGATTTCGATGACAATGATATTACACGCTTGACATTGGCATGGCACAAAGAAGTGGTCGGCGATAGTGCGGAAGTACGTTTGGATGCAGAGAAGCTGGCGAAGATTATCAGTGGTTCTGGTCGTGTGCGGCAATTAGCAAAAAATCCCTTGCTGCTAACCACACTCCTGCTGGTCAATCGGTGGGTGGGCCAGATCCCTACTCGGCGAACCGTACTGTACGGAAAAGCCATAGAAATGCTACTCAGGACATGGAACGTGGAGGGGCATGATCCAATTGATCAGGAAGAGGCGATCCCACAATTGGCGTTTGTAGCTTTTACGATGATGAACGATGGCGTGCAAAGCATCTCATCCAGGCGGCTAATGAGATTTTGCTGTTAGCCAGGGAACAGATGCCAGACGTGCTGGGCTATGCCAGACTCAGTGTGTCTGAGTTCATCAAACGTGTGGAATTTCGCAGCAGCCTTCTGATATTGGGTGGGCATGAAATTGAGCAGGGCACATTGTATCCTATGTATGAGTTTCGGCACCTGACGTTCCAGGAGTACCTGGCAGCGAAAGCTGTTGTTGAAGGATATTATCCGGATCGGAAAGATGATGACACTTTATTAACAGTTCTCAAGCCCCACCTGGCCGATGAGCACTGGAAAGAAGTCATACCGATAGC
>JGI24024J18818_10000988_pt1 | contig 11415 bp, 6 predicted proteins | sample Cruoilmetagenom2_FD_18818 | JGI IMG/M metagenome (IMG submission 18818) | reverse complement strand
GTAGTAAAAACTTCCCCATCTTTCATATATCCAGCAGTGTGGAAACCAAAAGAAAAGCTATCCGACAATGAAACTATATCAGTGGGAAGAGTAACTGATGTTATTCTATCCTGGTATGGTTCATTTTCTACTGGAAAAGATTTCGCAAAGAAGCCTTCATTAAACACAATTTGATCTTCTGAATGGTTACTTTGTTGTTTTTCAAAAGCTATTCCATTTTTATATGCAAAAATAAATACTCTTCTTCTTCTTTGAGCAAATCCGTACTCTGCTGCGTTTATTACTCGCCATTCAACGGTGTAATCTAAATCTCTAAACGTAGCCAACATTACAGCAAAGTCTCGTCCACGTTGAGAAGATGGTGATTTCAATAGACGATCCACGTTTTCCAAAAGAACATATTTTGGCTGTGTATTTTCTACTACTCTCTTGATTTCCCAAAATAAAACACCTTTTTTACCTTGCAGACCTTTTTCTCCAGAAAGAGTACGTGCAACAGAATAATCTTGGCATGGAAAACCACCAACTATTAAATTTGGCTCTAAATCTACAAAAGTCTCGTCTGAAACTTTCGTTATATCTTCGTTTGAATGTATTCCTGAATCAAAGTTATTCACATAACACTCGAAAGCATCTTGTGCTTTTCGAGCAGGCTCCCACTGGTTGCCCCAAACTACTTCAAATAATTCGGGGTTCGCTTTTTGAAGTCCTAAGCGGAATCCACCTACACCAGCAAACAATTCAATTACCCTAATTTTAGAATTTTGCATATACGAACACCCTTTCGTAGTTTCAATCTATTATACAACATTTTGACGAAAAGATCAAGATCTTTTACTCATATTAAGTCGAAAAACGTGTTTTTAAAGCTTACTAAAGGGAAATATTAGGAAAGGGAGGTGGCTATAATGACAAAAAATGTACCTAAAGCTTCAAGTCCTGCAGTGTTTAAAACAATGAGTGGTAATCGGGGAGAAGATACTACTTTAGAATTGGTAGTACGCAAAGCATTATGGAAAGATGGATATAGATTTAGAAAATATAACAGAAAATTACTAGGCACTCCAGATATATCTTTTCTAAATTTGAAAACCGTTGTATTTCTAGATTCTTGTTACTGGCATGGGTGTCCTCTTTCCTCTTCATTTTAAGATGCCAAAAACAAACACCTCCTTTTTGGCATCAAAAAATAAATCGTAATATCGAGAGAGACAACGAGGTTTCAATTCATTACTTAGAAGAGGGTTGGACACTTCTTCATTTTGGGGAACATGAGGTCAAAACTGATTTAGAGATGGTAGTGAATACAATTAAATATTTTGTGGATGAAAAACGAAAAAAAATAAAAATATCCATTCGTTGATGTTTATCCATTTTTCATTCTAAATTTCCAAAATAATTTTATTTCAATTAACTTTTCACCAATTAATTCAAATTAAAATAATCGTATCTATATTTCTTTTCTAATATCCGCGTCCAACGCAGGTACAGTAACAATATGATATGTCGGATTACCGAGTTCCTTATCAGGTTGCATAAATTGACCCATTATTAGGCATTGGCCTTTTTGTAACATTCTTAATTCATCTGTAGAGGCATTACCTATACGACCTGCAATTACCTTCAGCTCACTTTCAGCTGGGTTAAAGTATATTTTAGTTCCTGCATTGTCTAAAATAGATAGTTCTTCTTTTGTGAAGTTATTGAAGGTCTGAGTCGCGAACCATGCGGACCAGCCAAACTTCCGTCCCTCTCTCAGTATCTTAGCAGATGGCGATCCGTCTGAAAAATCTAGATTTTGCGCCTCGTCTAGTATTACCGGAATCGCTTTTTCTTTTGTTCCATCTTGTGTATAGTACCAAAGGTCCCAAAGAATAAATTCCGCCATTAAACGCTTGATTTCATCTTGATCATAGCCTGCTAATTGAATGATTGTTATATTTCCGTCTGGTGCAAAATATTCTTCCCATTGATTTTGCGCTTCATAGTCGAATGGATCAATATCTACTAACTGTACGAGCCGGCTACTAATAGAAGCAATTACTTGGTTACCAAAGCCATCTAATTCTTCTAGGACTTCTAGAAGAAGATCCATTCTCATTTTATCGCCATAAAGCTCAATGCCTTTCTTTACTGCTGCATAGAGAGCACTTTTTTGTTGAGGACCGAATGAGTTTTTATATACCGAAGAAAAAACATCAACAATCCTTCTTGCTGCTTCTGATGGTTTTTCTAACCCTACAATACCCGCCACTTCTTTCTTCTTTAACAGAAATGGATTGAGGGGAAAACCTTCATGATAGACGATTCTTTCTCTTAATTTATCGCCCATCTCCTCTATAAATACCTTGTCTAACTGCTTTTTTGTATAGCTACTAGAATAATCAATCACAACTGCTGATTGAACTGACTCGGCCATATCCATTAAGAGAGACTGGATAAAGTAAGTTTTCCCTTGTCCTGAGCGCCCACCAATTACAAGATGTCTATTTGATAGACTCTTATGATCAAATTCCCAATAGACAGGTCGGCTGTTCTCCAAACCTACTAGGGGCCTTGTTCCTGTTGGTATTGTCTCAGTAGCTTCTACTACTTCTATTATAGGCTGCTGCTCTTTTTCCTCATCAGTTAGAACCTTATTTACCGCTGCTTTTTCTGATTCTCCACCTTTTTTTTCACTCGAAATCTTCTCGAGTTTAACAGGAATTTCAACGTCATTAGCGAGAGGAGTGTAAGATTCTTTATCTTCTGCAGCTCTTAAAGAAATAGAATTAACCTTCCTTTCCGGTACGTTAATTGTTCTATTACCTGTGAAGAGGTCATCTAATTGACTAATAGGCTTAGCTAAAGTATTGTAGCCATATTGTTCCGGAAGCTCGACAACTATAACCCCATGTCTTCTTTCTCTTGATTCACCTTGTGCACCTTTTTTGAAAGAAAGGACCATTCCTGCTCCTAAATCCGCTCTTAGTGAATTAACAATTTCAAACTCATCATTCAATAATTGATCTATTACATCTGGTTTTAACTGATAATTACGTTCCGGCCATATTTTGTTATTGTTCATTTTCGTCACATTGTTTATAAATAAACGAACAAAGAAATTACGTAAGAATCTAGCATCAAATGTTTTTTCATCGATTAATTGCTCATCTAATCGACTTTTTAGTTCAATTACTTGTCTTATTCCTTTTTCTATCACATCATTAGCATTATTACCGATTTTCACTTCAACAGGGTACATATGGAACTTTAAACTGTCTCCTCGTTGTTCTAAGCCCATCATCAAGATATCATCGCTACAGTTACCGCGTTTACCTATCGTCTTTCCTGAGAATATTCCTTCTTTTCTACTCAATTTAACATTCCCAGTCACTCGGACGACCTCTTCCATTGAAATTGGTACCCACATAACGTTATTACGATCAAATAGTTTTAATGCTTGTTTAATAGCTGATACAACGCTCATTTTTTCGCGTTTGTCATGAGCACGTCCTTGTACTGCTCGAAGGAGCCATTCACCATTAAATGTATTGAAAGCACGAATGACATCTTCAATATCTGCATCTTTAACTTCGACTTGTTGAGAATTCAAGAAATCCTTAATAACATTAAAATACTGATAGGACTTATCGGTAATTGTAATAGCATCATAATGATTTGAAGATGAATGTTGATCACTATAGTGTATGATAACCAAGTTTTTAGAAGATTCTTGGAAGTACTTAAGATCCACTGCAGGATCAATGAATGTCAGCCAATGAGATTGTGCATACAACTTGGAAAGGTACGCTTCATCTTCCGTATTGATATGCATAGCAAACGCAATATCCTTCGAATATGGATCCTGCCCTCTATTCGTCATATTGGCAACTAGCTCATTCATTTTAACAGCAAAATGCGTAAGGGGTGAGCGAAGGATGTTGCTGTTCCCTATTCCAAATCCAGCTCGGTATCCACCGTCATCTGTTTTAGAAGAAACGACTGTTGTGAACATGCCATTTAAATTCAGACTGTTTGGGGACTGCTTTACTAACTGTTTCACCATTTGTTCTTCATTTTTCATTTTATAAAAAGAAATATGTGCATACTCAACCCGTTCATTTATACTTCGCTTAGAGTAATGCAACACTTGTTGAATCGCACGTAAAACATCATCCGCCAAGTAATCTTTAAGGGAAAAATCTATATCAAGACGGTTACCTATCGCTTCCGCATCTCCCAATCCGTTTAATTCATCAAATGCACTCGGTCCGTGTAAATCATATCTATATGAAATTACTTCTATATTACGTAAGCCGGAAAGACTTCTTTCTTTCTTTATCTGCTCTTTTAACCAATCAATTATTCCACGTAAAACTTCTCGGTCATTCGGAATATTGATAACATTTAATAACAATGCTGTGGATGAATCCAATGCAAATAAATAATCATAGTGATCATTAAATTGTTCTAATTTCTCTTCGACAACTTTAGCCATATAGTTATTTGTTTCTCCCACCGTTACCTCTTCACGTGGTAAATATGCTAGCCATTCCGGCATATGATTTTCAGTCGTCGGCTTAAAAATTTCTCCGGAAGAATCCGTCATAAAAGGTAATGTGTAAACAGCTTTCAATCTTCGCAAAATATTTGGATCAATTGTTTCTCCAGCTGTTTCTCTATTTATTTGTAATTGAAACGCTACATTTAACGGAGAGAAAGGAGTCATATAAATTATGTTTTCATCCCGAGCAGTACCCAACAAATACAAAGACCTTTCTTCGTTGGTCATAATTTGTTGTTCACGGATGGACTCAATTGCTTCCACAAAAGCTGTTATATATTCTTCTGCTTTCTCCTTAATTTTAACTGAGTAGTATAGTAACGAAGGGACTGTACCAGAATCCGCGATAGCATCTAAAAAAGAAAAGTATGCGTGTTCTACAGCAGTTGGTAGTGTACAATCCTCAGGAGTCAACTCATTTAGCTTAATAGCACCTTGTTTCATTCTAAGTTTTAACCATGCTGCTTCCATTATTAAAAAAGGACGATCTTTCTCATATGTTGAGTAAGGTAAATGATCAATTTCAATCTTTCTCGCATCATTATCAATAGTGAAAGAACTATGTTTGTTTCTTTTCATTTCCCAAAGTTTTGCACCAGAGATTGGTATACTTTTAAACATTTCATCTTTAATAATTATCGGCAGCTTAAAGTTAGGTGTGCAAATAGTAAATCTCAAGCTAGTACCATTATCATCTAACAACCCAGCATTGAAACCGATGGTTGCTCCAGTCCCTATTTCTAGTTGCTGCCCAAATTCTTCTAGTTCTATTACTTGTTCACTGACAGTGCCAATGATTAGGCTTTGTTCAACTAGTACCAATTGCAACGCAGATTTAGCTTTAGATGCTGCTTCCACAATAAATGAATCACTTTGAGACCCCAAAAATGATGGTTCACATGCGATCACTACAATACTGAAAGTGTATTTTCCGCCCGTTGAATCCTCATGTTGGTAGACCACTCGTTGAAATGTAGTACCATCCGAGACAAGTTCGACTGTTGTGACTAGTGAATGACCTCGAGTGCTTGCAATCTTTTTACTTGTAGAGTTTAAAAATCTCATTTGCGTACTTCTATCAAAAGGAAGGACAATTTCAACTTTTTCTCCCACTTTATAATGAGGATAAAAAACGATAATACTCCAGTTTCTTCTACCCGAAGCAGAAGTAGATTTCGGTCTATTCCAAACTTCTAAAGCTTGTTTTTCGCTACCTTTTATAACAACGGCTTTTACTTTGTTTGATTCGAAAGAAATATCTTGTTTTAATTTCATTTCTTCTTTCCAATCAACTAGAGAGGTATAATCTACCTCGAACCATTCATCTTTTGCTAACTTAACTCCGCCTTTATCAAATTGCTCTTCCAACTTATCTTTAGGATTTCCTAAAGAGCGCAAACGCTCTACTTCTTCATGCTGAAGTGTGTTATCCGTCAGTCGCTTATCAATATTGCGTTGTAATGTATTCCACTTACCTGAACCATCAATGACTAATTCTTGTTCCTTTATTAAATCTTCTAATTTAGAGTCAGGAAAATAGTGTAAATTTAAATAATCAGAATTAGTAATCTCTCCTTTTTTAACAAGAGTGAGCATGTCTTCAAAATCTAAGAAAGTTGAATTTTCTATTCGATGTTCAGATTCTCTTCTTTTCAGGTAATGTCTCGTTACAGCTTTTTCAGCAGCAGTTAAATTACTTCGTGACATCAAGTCTTCTAGATTCCCTACTATTTCACTTACATGAAGCGGTAATCCTTCACTCGTTAAGTCTCTACTACCTCCTCTAATGGAGTCGTTTAATGTATTACAAATTAAAATGATAGATGTGTTTTTCCATTGACCTAATTGTTTACTCATTTCATTTCTTAATGTAACTAAAAAGTCAACTGTAGTATTATCATTTGTAGTTGCAATGACATATTTATAATCACCATAGCGTAAAGCAAATGTTTTATATGAATTCAATCCCTCTTCATGTGTATAAATAAAGGGATCACTATTTTCTAGGTTCATCAAAACCTCGTATAGGCAGGACACCAATTCTTTCGATGGTAAATATAAATAATAACGTTCTGTTTTTCCTTTTATAGCCTCTTTTTTAAAGAATGTAGCCAATTGACTTCCTATATAGTTATAAAATGGATTTAACATATTGTGCATCCCCACTATCGCTTTTCTTTTCCAAGTAATTTAATTTATCCAGGACTTTGACAACTTCTTCCTTGGAATGATGGTCTAACCAAATACCACGGTTCTCAAATTCAATCCATAACTGTTTTAATTCAATACGCTGATTACGAACGGAAACTGCTACCAGAAGTAGTAATTGTTCTTGTGAAAGTGATAATAACGTTCCAAGTGAGCCACCATGTTTTCGGAAAAACTTTGAAACAATTGCTTCAAAAGCTTTTTGATAGCGTGAATTAATTTCCTTTGAAATGCCCGGTCTGACAGCAGTGAGTAAATCCTCAAAAGCTTGGTCGATAGTTTTTTCAGAAGAATAATTTTCCACTTGAATACCAGTTTTCACTTTGTAGACATCATTTAGCCAATCATAAATAGATTGAACAAACTGATTTTCTGCTTCAGTTCCAGCATCTGATAATAAGTTTTTTATACTGTGATAAAATAAGTTTCTCTGATTCGAGAAAGTATTTAATCCCACAATATTCAAGGCATGCTCATGCGCAAAAAATCCTTCCATCTCACCAATAAGCATCTTATAACCCTGTTTATAAGAATTTCTCCATCTTGCAGCCTTTTCCCATTGTAGAATATAGTAAACTGGGATTAACTCTTGTTGGTTGAAGTTTGTTATTTTATTAATTTGTAAGATGATTTGTGACATTGCAACAAACGTATAATGCACGAAAAGTGCGGCTATATGAGCTAATAGGAAGCTTTGGTTTTGAGCTAGTGTCTCCAAATCCTTAAAGAATTGTTCTTTAAGACTTGGAAAGAAATTTTTATATGATTCATTCTTTTGGTTTTTAGCGTATTCAGTATCTAAAGATAGATAATCCAAGATTTCTGCAATTAAGTTAGGATCTTCTATGTTTTGTAGAATTTCTCTTACACGCTCTATATCTTTCCCAATAAATGTATCATAGAAGAAAGAAACGAATTCGATTTCACCTTTTTGCTCAGAAGTGTTATCGGCAAACGGAATATGTTCCATTTGCTTGAACGAAGAAATTTTCCCGTCATTTAACTCTTTTAGCTGTTCAGTTAAATAATATCTAAAGAGTTCCTTACTCTCATCTCCTTTATAATTTCCTAGAATGATAACTTCATCGATTGCTGTATCAGTTAGGTCCACTAGTATGTTTTTACCATTTATCTTTCTTATTACACCACCAACAACAGAAATAAATCCTTTATCGAACTTTGCACGTTCCGGTTCTCGCGTAGGTAAAGGTAAGACATTGGTAACTAGACGTCGACGATACGTATATTTACCTTTTTTATCAACAAACTTATTTATTTTCTCGTAATCTAATTTATATTCCATATTAATTTACCTTCTCTACTTCAAACTTTGCTTTTGAAAACTTGGGCCTTTTTACCTCAAGAATCGCGCCATTCGCTTTATGAACGAGCAAAACATGTTTCGTTTTGTCTGCAGATTTTAATAGCTTTTCATGAAACTCGGAAAACTGAAGACCATTTTGCATATCTTGGCGATTTGGTCTATAACCTCCGCCAACTTTTTTTAGTAATGAATATAATTGATAGTCAAGCTCGAACAAGAACTCCTCACCATTTTGACTAAATCCAATTCGGATAATTGGCGAGAACCTGTTAATTTCATCCTTGTCATAAGCAGAGCCAAATGTTTGCTCATCGACTATGGGCTCAAGTTTAACTTGGACAGCCATTCGGAAATTCTTATCAGCTGTATCCGTAAATATAAATTTGTCTCTTGGTGAACCTTTCCATGCATAAATTACTCTCTCAAGTAAATCAAAAAGTTTTCCTATTTCCTCTTCATCTCCCTTGTAGAAGGAGTAAAGGAAATCAATATATTCGGTGTAGGTTTCATCATAATTCTTCTTGTTTAAAAGTTCATGATGACGAATCAGCAGCCTTGAAAATTCTATTTGTTGTCCTTTTTCCGTTGAATGATTTACTTTTTTCCAAGCACCGACATGAGATGAATCTCCTAATTTTTCTTTTATAAAGGAAGTTGTATTGGAACTAAGGATAAATTCGGAGATTAATCTATCTGTTGCCTCAAGTCTTGTTTTTAATGGGTCGACCTCACTTAATGCAGCAAGCAATATAGATCGATCTGGGTGTCCATATAAAAGATTAGGTAGCATATCTTCTACATCAATAGAAAATACATTTCCATTTATTTTATTATGAACAGGAACAATGATTTCATATAGGAAATTATAAAAAGTCCTGGTTGAAATAAAAACTTTTTGTTTAATCATTGCTTCTATTAGAGATTGCACAATAGATTCTTTTATAGTACTTTGCTGCAATAATAGATAGTTCTCATGAGCTACACTCGCTACACCCATCTCTTGATCCTGCTTCCAAGCGTCATAAAATGGATTATCTTTATTTTCAGTTGTGATTTTATCTATTAGATCTAAGAAGAATGGAGATTTAGCCCCTTCTTTCGTTAACATATACTGCTGACTCTCAGCAAAATTGATTAAACGAAATGCATCTGCTTTGTTTTGTGGTTCATGGCTACCATCAAATATTCCACTATTATCAATAAAGTCACATAATGCATTAAATCTCTCATTCTCACGCTGGCGGCGATAAAAATTATGTAATACCCCAAGATTAATTGCAATAATAATTGATTTATCAGCGAATCCATTTGCATATGGTGCGAGAACTTGTTCAAGTGTTTCTAATGAATTTTGGTCCGGATTAAAGGCTTCTGTTGAATCATTATGGACAACCACATTATCCAATAAATTTTCGTACTTTTCTTTCATGAAAGCCAGAAGATGACTTTTTCCATCTCCCACACTTCCGCATAGAAGTATTAAACTTGGCGTTCCATTATTCTGAATTTCTGTTAGTATTTTTTCTAACTCTAATTGTATCGGCCTTACTACGTGCATATAATCACGTAGACCACCAAAAGAATCAGCATCTACTACAGACTCTTTGGATGAAGACTGTAAAACACCCAACATTGATAGAAACTTACTCTCTACTATATGCTGAATATTGGTTGTTTCTGTTTCTATTACTGTGACTGCCACTTCATCTTTCCAGTCATCTGAAACTGTATGACCCACCATATCACTTTTCTGATTCCACCAAATATCTGCAACAAAAAATAGATTTTTTAAAGCTTTTTGTGCATCCATAGAAAATAAATTTTGTCTAAATTTATCTTCACTTATATTACAAAAATCAAATGCTGAATTGTACTCCATCGTAGAACAATTCATTTTAGATTTAATTAGTTTCCATGCATCTTTTAAATTTGAAGAATTTATCACAGACAATGACAATTCTTGTATGCTAAAAACTTCTGCTAATTGCTTCATTCTTCTTATCGTCAACACATAAAATAACCCATCATAATATGAAACTACCTTTGTGGGGTTTTCTAGTATTAGTTGGTTCATATCTATGTAAGACAATTTCATCTCGTTGGTGTCCATTAAGTTATTTAATTCATCCCACAGCAGTTTTTTATCCAAAACCACGCTCTCCTTTATTGTATCTAGTTTTCTTTCTATTAATATTTTATTAATTATACCATTTTAACAATTTGTTTCTCAGGAATTATTCTACTAATTTGCCCAGTCAATCCACTTACGCTTTAGAAGTGAGAGGTCTATGTCCGTCAATGCGGGATAAATCTCGACTAATATTTTCATAGGCACATCTTTGTTTCCAATTGATTATAGTAGAAATGTACCTAGCACCAGTTTATTCTATTGATGTCTTTTTTCCTGAAACATTACACTCCTTCTCATCCCTATTAATTAATATTCATTTAATTCAAGGTGAAGGTAGGATTCTATAATATTAAAAATGATATGTCATCTTGACAAACTACCTAAACAATTTCTAATTAAAAAATCGTTAAGGTATAACAAATGAGTTATTAAATTGCAACAGCCTGAAAACCTACTTTAGTTACTTCCTCATTTAATAACGAAGTAGGCTCCAGTTTTATTATACCTTTACGACTACAGTTGCAGAAAATAGCCCCAAAGAAGAAGTGATGTTTGACAAAACGGTAAGCATCCAGTTGTAACAATGAATATGAATCTTGAACAGCCAGTGCAATACGATATTTTATCATTATTTAGTGGAAGAATAATAAGAATGTGAAGGAGTATCTTCAACGGATTTTTTACTGCGAAGATACTTTTTTATCATAAAAATACTAGTCCCCCACCTAAAATATATCTCCAGGTAATGTAGAAAGAAAAAGTTTAGGCGTTATTCGAAATATTTCCCGGGAAATCGACAATTTCCATGTAAATAAAAAGAATAAGAAAAGAAATCCAAGAGAAGAATAATTTTAAGGAAATACAACTTTCCTTATGCAGATAATGTAGAACATATAAATACTCTAACATCTCTTCTACGCATTGAATTTCACTTACACGTTACTGGATTGTCTATATGAACTTGTTTGTATTTCTTCTCCATACCGCTCCTTGTAAAATGAATGAATAACAAAAAAAACGCCCAATGGGCGTTTTTATCTAACATTGTTCATGTAAAAAATTCAACAATTTTTAATCTAACGATTATTTTTATTACCTGTTAAACTCTTTGCAGCATTTTTAGTTGCATCAACAGTGTTCATTGCAACATTTTCTGTAGCCTCTAAAGCATTATGCGCTGTTTCAAATGCAGATCCTGCTGTGTTT
>JGI24024J18818_10000986_pt1 | contig 11419 bp, 5 predicted proteins | sample Cruoilmetagenom2_FD_18818 | JGI IMG/M metagenome (IMG submission 18818) | reverse complement strand
AGGTAACTAAAACATAAGAAAAAAGTCGAAGTGCATAGCACTTCGGCTTTTTTTGATACATATTTGTTACAAAATGTAATAATACTGTAATGTTTATCTAACATTGTGCATGTTAAAATCATAAACAGCTAGTCAATAATGAAGTTAAAAGGAGTTTACCCTTAACCTATGAAAATCAAGAAAATTCTCGGTTCCATCGTGTTAGCAACAACCCTTTCCTTAGTCGCAGCAAACACAACTACACAAGCCAATGATGATACATTTAGAGATTACACTCGTATTGCGGGTGAAAGCAGATACTACACAGCAATTGAAGTTTCACAAACAGGATGGAATAGTTCCGCAACGGTAATTATAGCGTCAGGAGAAAACTTCCCAGATGCATTAGCCGGAGCTCCACTTGCGAAAAAATTAAAAGCTCCAATTCTATTAGTAAAGAAATCAAGCATAGATGCAGATGTTCTTGCTGAAATGAAACGTTTAGGCGCAAAAAATGTCATCATTTTAGGCGGCACGAGCACGATTTCAGTAGCTGTTGAAACAAAACTTAAAACAGTAGCTTCAGTTAAACGTATTGCAGGACAAAGTCGTTTTGATACGGCTGAAAAAATCGCTCAACAAGTAGGCGGTACGACAGCAGTTGTGGTAAACGGATCATCGTTCCCAGATAGTTTAGCTATTGCTTCATACGCAGCTCAAAAAGGAATGCCTATTTTGTTAACAACAGCATCCGAGATTCGCTTTGACCAAAAATATTCTAACTATATTGTTGTGGGTGGAACTCAAGCAATAAGTGATAAAGTGTTAAACAAACTAAAAGTAACAGGTGCTACTCGTGTGTCAGGTAAAAGTCGTTATGACACAGTTAAAGCGGTTGTTGATAAGTTTTACCCAGCAACAGGAACTGTACCGTTAGTTGCTTCAGGTGTGAGCTACGCAGATGCGTTAACAGGTTCAGTATACGCGGCTAATAAAGGCGTACCCGTTCTATTAGTAGGAAAAGATACATTACCAGCAGCAACTAAAGAAGTTATCGTTGATCAGAAAATGCCATCACTTAAAGTAGTGGGTGGGAAAGAAGCAGTATCGGCTTACGCACTAGGAGCACCAAAACCAGTCGTAACAACAGTATCTAACCCTACTCCAGTTGTAAGTGCAAATGATAAATTAGTAGCAAAAGCAAAAGAATATTTAGGTACACCATATGTATTCGGTGGTACGACACCATCTGGTTTTGACTGTTCTGGATATATCTACTATGTACACAATGCAGCAGGAATTAAATTAACGCGTACAAATACATCTGGTTATTACAGCATGACGACTAAAGTGTCTTCGCCACAACCAGGAGATCTTGTATTCTTCTCTAACACATATAAAGCTGGAATCTCTCATATGGGAATCTACATAGGTAATGGATCGTTTATCCATGCTGGTGGAGATAGAGTTCAAATTAATAAAGTGACTGATTATTACTGGAAAGATAAATTCACAAGTTATAACCGTTTTAAATAAAATAGATTTTACTAGAAGTCTTCTAAATGAAAATTTAGGAGGCTTTTTTTATGTGGTTTTGTTAATTTTTCGCTTTCGATTCTGTCGATTTCCGTTACGGGCGGACGCTTTCCGCGGGCATGGCCTCAGCCTCCTCGACGAGCAAAAATTCTCTGCTCCTGCGGTTACTCGTCGCAAACGAGTTGTGTAATTTTTACACAACTCATTGTCTGCGGGGTCTTCAGCTCATGCTATTCCCGCTGGAGTCGCCACCCTTCACTCCAATCAAATGATAGATTACCATTTCAAATATTCTTTTATGATTCATCGAAAGGAATTATGAGATTGTCTTAAAAAGGAATTAAAAATTCAAGATAAGTTAAACTATGCTTTTTTTATCGTTCATTTGCGCTCGCAGCAATTTCCGTATGAGCAGCAAGTATGAAAACCGATGAGATGTTGTCCATTAGCAGTAAGTAGTTGTCCATTCAATTAAGTTCATTGTCCACTCATTGTAGGTTATCGTCCATTCAACTTGAGTTGTTGTCCACTCGTGTAAAGGTGTTGTCCATTCGCTTGGAGGCGAACACCATTCCGGTGGAGAAAGAAAAGACATTCATTTATTAAAAAGTCGACTTAAGCATTCTGTTGTGGACTTTTTAGGCGTTATTGCTATCTACGCTGCCTGTTCGTTCGCAGAATGGGAGCCAATTCCCCCTCTTATTACAGGATAAGTTAAACTGTGCTTTTTTTAACGTACATTTGCGCTTGCCGCACGTTCCGCATGAGCCAACAAGTATGAAAACCGCATACTTGTGGGTCTCATTCTTCACGCTCATGCGGCTTGCTAGGCGCAAATGTACTCTTTCGTCTTTTTTTCAATATCAACATTATTTGAAAGTTAGTATTTCTATAACTTCAAGTAAATTAGGAAAGTAAGAGAATATGCGACTCCCCGCGAAAAACGGGCGGGCAAGACCCCGCAACGAGATACGAATGAGGAGGTTTGCCTGTTCGTTCGCGGAAAGGGAGCCTATTCCCCCCATTTATAACAGGATATAACCACATGTTCCTAATTAGCAAACAAGAAGTGAAATTATTCCCCTTCGTTCCTTAGCAGACTCAGAGTTAAGAGGCTTATTAATTTTAATAAAATAAGTACAGGATTCATTACAAAACCCAAAAAGGAACTATATGTATCCTACTATATGGATATAAAACAAGACATATTTCCATGACTAATATTTTTATCGGTCAAAAGTCATGCGTCTTTTGATTTTGTCGAAAAATAAAAAAAATTGCAAGGTACAACTATTCATTTGTCAGAATTCGATATATTAATGGACAATATTTTATTATAATGAAAGAAAAACAAAGGATGGCGAAAAATGTATAAACATAAGAAATTGATTTCCACTATCACCCTAATTTTCGCACTACTTCTTCTATTCTCTGATTCTAACCCCGCCCACGCTGCCACGGATACTGAAAATTTCATTGTTAAAGTGAAATTAATCAATAATTTAGGCCCTTCTAAAACATATCAATTTATCCCTATGGGAGAAACTATATTGAAAGAAGATCCAACAATCGTTTTGAAAAAAAGTGTTACATATAAATTAGCGATTCAAAATTCGAAAGTCTCACTTTTCGAAGGTTCTACTTTACTTAAAAAAGATTTATCAACTGTAACTCTTGAACCAAAAGAGTATGTCAAAGAAAATTATATATTACTAGAGAATATGAAGTCTACTGTAAAAAGACCACATATCGGAACAATCATATTTAGACTTGATACAGTTTCTAATTCCCAACAAATTCAACCAGTAAACCTTTTAGGATTTGAAGATTATTTAAAAGGTGTATTACCTGGAGAAATGCCTTCAAGTTGGGGCGGTCCTAATGGTGGACAAGAAGCGCTTCGTTCTCAAGCAATTGCAGCTCGTTCATATATATTCGCTAAAATGAAAGATGCGAGTAAAACTCCAGATGACTTAGTGAATACTCAACTCGAAATTGATGATACAACAAAATTCCAAGTGTACAAGGGATTTGTGTGGGATAGTATTTCCCCGGCCTTTGAACGTTTTAATGTGTACCCAACACAAGCAGTTGAATCAACAAAAGGAATGATCATGACGTATCAAAAGACTTCAACTACTAAAGGGTTTGTTACTGCATTCTTCTCTTCTTCAAATGGTGGACAAACTGAACTACCACAACAATATTGGTCGACGAAGCTGCCTTACCTAAGTGAAACTAAGCCAGATTCTTTTGATATAGCTCATAAATGGGGACTAGCCGAACAGCTTCATTTTAAAAAGTCTCAGCTAACAGGTACAAGTGACTTAGACTTCACAAACCCTGCTAGTTGGTGGTACACGACAACTGAAAACAATCTTCTTGCTTCACAAGTAGAATATGCAAACAGTCGCACAGCATTTGCAAAATTAAAAACGGAAGCATTAAAGGAATTAAAAGCAGACGATCCGACGATGGACTCTATTAAAATCGACTCTATTAATAGTATTAAAACGATAGATTTTGCGAATACAGGAAAAGTACAAGATATCACGTTTAACTTATCTTATTATGCAAGCAAGAAAAATCCAGATAATAGCTTGTATTACGCGATGGAGCTAGGTGCTCAATCCGAAACACTAGAAGGTGTATCACGTTACGAAACAGCCGTTGAAATCGCTGAAAAAGGCTGGTCGGGTAAACGTGACAATGCTGTTTTAGGTCGAGGAGACTTACCAGTGGATGCATTAGCGGGCTCGGTGCTAGCTAATAAATTAGACACACCAATCTTGCTAACTAAACCAAACTCGTTACCGGCTTCAGTTGAAGAATATTTAAAAGGTTCATTAAATCCGAATGCTACGGTTTACTTACTTGGCGGAACATTAGCGATATCAAGTGATGTTGAAAAAAGACTAGTAGATTTAGGCTTTAAGATAAAACGAGTATCAGGGAAATCACGTACAGAAACATCCATTGAAATTGCAAAACTTGTGGGTAGTTCACAATCTGTATTCTTTGCAACGGGTGATGAAAAATCTTCGGATGCTTTATCAATCAGCCCATATGCAGCACATAATCAAATTCCAATCATTATCCAATATGGTGTGAAAGTATCAAAAGCGACGATAGATTACTTGAAAACTAGTGGTAAAACGACTGTTAGTTTGATCGGTGGATCAGATGTTGTGTCGTCTGAAGTTGAAACGACATTGAAAAACTCAGGATATGCGATTGATCGTACTTTTGGTACAAGTCGTGTAGATACAAGTATTGCGATTAATAAGAAATTCATCATGCCTGGTGAATCACTGGTGATTGGTAATGCATACGGGTTTATCGATGCACTTGCAGGTTCTGTGTTAGCTGCAAAAAATAATTCACCTATCTTATTGCTACACCCAGATGCTGATAAAATACCGGTCGACTATCTTGAAACGGTTAAGCAACCGGAAACTTTATATTACTTAGGTGGAGAAACTGTTGTATCAAAAGACATGAAATATAGTTTGTCTAAATATATCGGTGGAACACTTAAGAAATTCACAACTGAAATTAACTTAACAGGAGCTGAACTCCGTACGCTATTCGGAGGAACAGTATTGAAAAGTACTGATTTTAAAGTTGAAAATAGAGTCGCAAATGCCGAATTTGCTCTAAATGGTGCTGGTTACGGACATGGTATCGGCTTAAGCCAAAATGGAGCGTATGAACGAAGCAAGGTAGGACATAAAGCAGAAGAAATTCTTAAATTCTATTATCAAGGAATTGCAATCGAACAAGCTAAAGATTATACCAAATAATAGAGAGGGGATATACCCCTCCAAGAATAAAGGGAAATGAAAGCGGGGAACGAAACGTTGTTGAAAAACTTAATTAAAGTGATATGTGTAGCCTTATTTGTCCTTAGTATTCCGGTATCTTCACCTCAAGCAGCTGAAGTCTCTACGAAACCATTAATAGTTATCGATCCAGGTCACGGTGGAAAATATTCAGGAACAAGTGGATATTCAGGTTCTAAGACTGGTTACTATGAGAAAACAGCTAACTTAGAAGTTTCTTTACGCTTAAGAAGTATTTTACAGTCTCGCGGCTATGAAGTAAAAATGACGCGAACAACAGATATACATTTTTCAAGCGTTTCTGCAGCTGAAGACTTAAAAGCACGTACCAACTTATCAAATAAGATGGTAGCTGGTCGCAATGACAACTCAATCTTTGTGTCAGTCCACCATAATGCAACTAGTTCACCAACGTATTCTGGATATGAAACGTATTATTATAATAAAGACGAATTAGATCCTCTTTATCCACCAGATCCGTTGCAAATTAAATACTCACCAGAGAGTGCTAGATTAGCAAAATTGACGCATCAAAGTGTTATTAATTCAGGTGCCAATAAAGAAGGGCGAGGGATTGTGCACAAAAGTCTTTATGTGACAAGAAATGCACAAGTTCCAGCTATTTTATCAGAAGTAGATTACATGTCTAGTCCAGTGGCAGAAGCAAAAGTTAAAACAGCTTCTTTCCAACAAGGAATTGCAGTAGCGATTGCAAATGGAGTGGATGATTATTTTAACATTTTCCAAGTGAAAAACGACAAAGGCACAATCTTAAAAACGTTCACATCTAAAAGTGAAGCGTTAACGTATGCGGGTACGCAAACAAATGTAACTGTATTTGATAAACGAGCAGGCGCAGTTATTTTTAATAATACATCGTATGACTATCATGCGTATCACACGTCGATTGAATTAGCTCAAACGAAGTTTTCAACAGAAAAAGAAGCAATTGCTTTTGCTAGTAAATACAGAAATACACGAGTTGTGCATCATCCAACAGGTGAGGTTAAATGGTCTAACTATTTAGCAAAGAAATACTCAGTACTAGATCCAAATCAACAAATAATAGACCAACAATATCAACGAGAAGTTGCTAGAGAAGTAGCAGAATCTCTACCTAAAGCAACTCTTAAAAATACAGAAACAAAGTACACGCTTTGGTCTTCTGTGTTACCACAAGCATTTGAAGTGCGTCACAATCAAAAAGGAACAATCAAAGCATTTTACGATAAAACATTAGCACAAAATTATGCAGCATTATGGCCGGGTACTTCTGTATATGACACAACAACAAAAGCTGTCACTTACAAGAACCCAGTACAAACGACGCCAGCTAAAGTGAGTAAAACAGTGAGTGCGAAATCTCGTTACTTAACAGCAATTGAAGTATCGAAATCATTGTACCCAACTGGATTCAGCTCAACAAAAGCACAAAAAACAGTCGTTTTAGCTACTGCGTTTGAATATGCTGATGCACTGTCAGCTGGACCATTAGCGATGCATTATGACAATGCACCGATCTTGTTAAACCCTGACAACAAATTAAACACAGATGTGTTAAATGAAATTAAACGTTTGAAATCAACAAAAGTTGTATTAGTTGGTGGAGAAATCGCGTTATCAGCTGATGTAGTCACTCAATTGAAAAAAGCGATTCCGACAATAACAGTTGAACGTTTGGCAGGTCAGTCACGCTATGAAACAAATGAAGTGATCAATAGTAAATTACCAAATGCTAAAGGGATATTTATCGCATCAGGAACGAATTTCCCAGATGCCTTAACTGCTACAAGTATTGCGGTAATGCAAGGATGGCATATTGTTTTAAGTGATGGAACATCTTATACAGATGCAATCAACGATCAAGTGTATAGTAAGCCAACCGTTATCGTAGGTGGTAAGCTAGTTGTTTCAGCGGGACTAGAAGAAAAAATTAAAGTACAAGCTGGATCAGATCATGTAACTCGACTTTCTGGTAAAGACCGATATGGTACGAATGCAGCGTTAATTAATCACTTTAGCGATACATTTAAATCACCGACAATTGTCGTCTCTACTGGAACTAACTATCCAGATGCTTTAGTATCATCTTCATTGTCAGGTAAGCATCAAGCACCATTGTTTATCGTGGGTAACTCAATTTCTGAAACATTACGCCCAACGTTAACGTCTTATTTAAAAGAACGAGTAACTTCAACTTCACTTTATACAGGTGGAATCGTTCCGACTACTGTTAAAGCAGAAATTGATAAATTAAAATAACTGAATGAAAAGAGGGGTTCGATGAAGAAATTATTGGCCATCGTGCCACTTATGCTGATACTCGCTGCTTGTTCAGACGAAAACTCGTTTAAGTTTAACGACATTGAAAAAGACGCAGGCAACACGGAAGAAGTAACTAAAGAAGAAGTAACGACTGAAACTGATCCAAAAGACGAAGAAAAAGAACCGGAAGTCACCGAAGAAACGTCTAAGGAAGAAGTAGAGTCTCCTGAGGATGTGGAATCTAACGTCGAAGAAAAGACCCCAGATGAATCAGCAGATGAAGCGGAGGAAGATGGTGTGACTGACGGTACTCAAGGTGAAGCAGCTGTTGTAGAAAACAAAGGGCTAGTAGAATATATGCCGAAACGTGGAATGAAAAAAGTCTTCTTACTTGAAGAGTTTGAAATTGTACGCGAAGTTAAAGCTGTCAAAGGCAATCGTTTACTAGAATCGATTACATTTGGTGACGTGGAGACGATTCAAATTTCTGAGTGGACACCCACTAAGCTTACGATGCTCTTTAATAACTCTGAGGATACTGCTGGAGTGACAATTGATAAGTTTGAAGCTACGTCAGCTCCAGAAGTGTATATTGATATGTTAAATAAACAAACAGGTTCTCAAGCATGGAAAGTGGTACAAGACGATTTAACATTGAAGGTACCTGCTGGAACGTATAAAGATGTTATTGTGATTGAACAAACGATTGTATCGGAAACGTCTAATCAACAAACGATCTCTCGCTTTTATTTTGCCAAGGGGTTAGGTGTAATCAAAGAAGAAGTGATTACAAAAAATGGAGACAATGAATCAGCCTCTATTATGGAATTGAATCGTATAGAGTAAGAAGAGTAGTTGCAGTCCATTTTTTATAAACGGACTGCAACTTTTTGTTTGCACTCTCGTCAAATGGGATATAGGCTATAAGAAAGCGAAATTTAAATGAGAGTGTGATATGGCATGAAAGAACCTAAACGATATAATGAACCTACTCCAAGAAAAGCTTCATCTATTAAAACCGTTATATTATTACTTGCAATTGCTCTAGTTGCAGGTTTCGTGTTATGGCTACAGTTTGCACCAAAGCCAGTTGAAGAATCAAAAGAAGAACCTCCTAAAGTTGAAGAAACTACGGAAGAAGTAAAACCTCCAGATGACACAGAGGTCGAAGCTGAAACACCGGAAAAACCAGAGGGAAAGGTTACATACGAAACACCAAAACCAACTCCTCCTGAGAAAGTACAACCGGATGCAGAGAAACCAGATGTTACTGAGCCAGTTGTTGTAGAAGAACGGGTAGAAGAACGTGATCAAGAGGCTATCCTAGCGTCTTTACTTCCTAATGTCTATACAGTCTATACAGATTCACAACAGGGCTCAGGATTCCTTTATAACGACAAAGGGGATATCGTGACAAATGCCCATGTAGTAGAAGGGTACGAGACGGTTACGGTGGTTAATAACACAGGACAAGAATTCGTCGGAAATGTCATTGGTATTTCAGATAATATTGACGTGGCTCTGATTCGAGTTGATGAAATTGCTGGTAAACAACCACTGGAAATGGACTTAATGAAATCAACTGTTGGGACAAGCGTTATTGCTATAGGCAGTCCAAATAATAAAGCGAATACAGCTACAACAGGGAACGTTACGGCGACAGGTAGAGATTTTAACGAAAAATTTGTATATACGGACTTATACGAAACGGATGCAGGCATCGCTCCAGGAAGTAGTGGAGGGCCATTGATAGATGCCCTTACTGAAAAAGTAATCGGAATTAACTCGATTATCCTGACGGACAATCCGGCTATTGGATATAGCATCCCAGTTTATTCTGTTTATCAAATGTTGAAATCATGGGAAGCGAATCCGTTAACGCCAAAAGAACCGGTTAAACCGAATTTAGAAGATGCCTATTTCGATGAAGAACTATTGACGCTCTTTATCGAAGGGTACATGACGTTGTATACGTATGCGCAAAATGAAGTGAATTTCAGCTACCTAGAAGGATACTTACAAGCGGACTCGCAAATATATGCTTCAGAACGAGAAGCTATTAATAGTCTGAAAGATAAAAACTATATTTTCACCGTTGAAAAGTTCCAAATCGATGACATTACAATAGAAGAAAGTCGTTCACTCGTGACAACAACTATTGAAACGAAAGTGACACAAAAAGATAAAGAACCTTCTATTAAAAAGGAACAAGTTGTCTACGAAGTGATCATTGATGAATATGGAGACTATATGATTCAAGCCGTTACCAAAACCAATTTAACGGATACGGAAGATACTCAAACAGAGGCTGATAGTACAGATGAAACAACTGAAGAACCAGCTGTTGAAAAAGAGCCTGTTGTTGAAGAAGGACCAGTAGAACAACAACAAAAAAATACAGAAGTTGAAAGTACTGAACAAGAGGTACCATCAGTAGAATAGAGAAAGGCGATTCTAAGTCTTGTTAATTAGACTTTCGAATCGCTTTTTTTGTATATATATGTTTATTGTTGTTAAGACAGGGAATATTTTGATAAAGAATAAAAAAAGCTAGTACCGAAATTCGGTACTAGCTAGGAATTCAACTATACTCAATCTGCTGCATATAAACGTTTGAAGCTATCAAACTTCGAACCCCAGTACGAGTTACTTAGACTCGTAATTTGGACACGATCTCCACCAGCGTGGATGAATTGGTTATTTCCGATATAGATACCCATATGAGAAATACCTGGGCGGTATGTGTTCGAGAAAAAGACTAAATCTCCTGGTATAGGTTTAGACACATCGTAAGAGCGAGCATCAAAACCAGTTGTGTTTGTACGAGACACATCTAGACCAGCTTGTTTGTATACATAGTAAATGAAACCTGAGCAATCAAATCCAGACTTTGAAGCACCACCCCATACATAAGGAATCCCTTGTAAAGGCGAAGCAATAGCCATCACTTTTTCAAAAAGTGACCCACTAACAGCTGTCGGTGGTGCTACTGGCACTGGAGATGGAGCGGATATTGGTGAAACTTCACCAGTTGATCCAATTTTTAATTTTTGACCGACACGAATTGAAGTTGACGTTAAATTATTCCACTTCATTAATTGATCTACTGTTGTACGGTGACGGTAAGCAATACCTGATAGTGTATCTCCGCTCACGATTGTGTAAACTGTGTTTGCAGGATTTGTTGGCACAACAGGTTTTGGTGCTGGAGCAGGTGTAGCTGGTTTCGGTGCTGGCGGTGAAGCTTGCACAGTACCTGAAACTTTAAGTTTTTGTCCAGGGTAAATGATATGTGAAGAAATGTTATTTAATTGTTGTATGTTTTTTACTGTCGTTTTATACAGATTAGCAATTTTACCTAATGTGTCACCACTTTTTACTATGTATGTTGATGAAGTAGTAGGAGCGGGAGATGTTACTTTAGGTGCAGCTGGTTTAGTTGTTTTTGCTGGAGCAGTGACTGCTGGCGCTGTACCTTGAGTGCCATTTACTTTTAATACTTGTCCAGGATATATAATATGATTTGAAATGTTATTTAAAGATTGAATAGACGATACGCTTGTCTTAAATTTAACTGCGATGGCACCTAATGTGTCACCACTTTTAACAGTGTGAGTAGCTGTTGTCGAATTTGATACAGTCGTTACTACCGTCTTAGGTTTAGTAGATTGAGCAGTTGCTTTAGTAGCTGATAAATTTAATGTTTGTTTTGGGAAAATAAAGTCGGTGGATAAGTTGTTTAATTCTTTAATTTGGGAAACTGAAGTTCCATTTGCAGATGCTATTTTCCATAATGA
>JGI24024J18818_10000983_pt1 | contig 11433 bp, 9 predicted proteins | sample Cruoilmetagenom2_FD_18818 | JGI IMG/M metagenome (IMG submission 18818) | reverse complement strand
CTAAAAAGAAATATAGATAATAACAATTATTCGTTAATACACTGTCATACTCCTATGGGTGGGGTACTTACTAGGATTGCAGGGATAAATAGCCGTAAAAGAGGGACTAAAGTAGTGTATACTGCCCATGGGTTTCACTTTTTTAAGGGGGCACCCCTAAAAAATTGGTTATTGTATTTTCCTATAGAGTATATATTAGCCAAAAAAACTGATGTAATTATTACAATTAATAAAGAAGACTTCGATATTGCAAATAAATACAACTTTAGAGCTGGTAAAATACGGTTTATTAATGGTGTTGGTATTAATTTAGAGGAATTTCAGCCTCAAACATTCGATTCAAAGACAATGTTAAGAGAAGAGTACGGATTTAACGAGAAGGATTTTATTCTTATCTATGCTGGAGAATTGAGTTATAGAAAGCACCAAGATTTACTTATTGATGTAGTTGCACTGTTGAAAGATAAGATACCAAACATTAAGTTATTACTTGCTGGAACAGGTACTTTATTCGATCAATTTAAGAAGCAGATTAATGTAAAAGAAGTAAGTGAACAAGTTGAATTATTGGGTTTTCGAAATGATATTACAAATCTTATGATGTTATCAGACATTTCTGTTTCTTCTTCTAGACAAGAAGGTCTCCCGGTAAATGTTATGGAGTCAATGGCAACAGGGTTACCACTTGTGGTGACAAATTGCAGAGGAAATAGAGACTTGGTGACAAATGGTAAAAATGGTTACATATTAGAGATAGATGATCTTCAAGGTTTTTCAGAGTCAGTGAAATTATTGTATGATTCTGAAGAAATTAGATTTGATTTTTCTAAAAGTAATATAAATAAGATTAAGCAATATTCTATTAAAAATGTTTTGAATGAAATGGAGGATGTATATAACTCTTTATTATAAATTATACTAATAATTTATATTAAATCATTAAACAATACATTTTTTAAAGTTTTTAGGGAAGGAGATTCTTAATGAGAATTGCCTATGTGGTTGCAGAAGGTTTAGACAAAGAACATGGTGTCTCTAAAAAAATTTATAATCAAATCAAGTTTTGGATTGATGAAGGTAATGATGTGAAGTTGTTTTATTTTTCTAATAAAATTCTTAATCCTATGTTTCGAAATTTAAAAGTAGAAATTATTAGTTACAGAAATAGAATTGACTTTGTATTAAAAAAGAATGATATTAATTCTTTGCTAACTTGGAACCCAGATATCGTATATTTTAGAACCTATTTATTTAGTAGGAAATTCTTTAAAATGCTTAAAGAAGTTACTACTATTATTGAGATAAATACAGATGATATTGCAGAAAGTAAACTAAACTACCCGCCTCTGGTAAGAATGTACCATATGCTTACAAGAGAACTTATTTTTAAGAATGCTTCAGGATTCGTTTGTGTCACTAAAGAGTTAGAAAAAAAGTTTTCTATATATAATAAACCAACAACGACCATTTCTAATGGGATTAACCGCCCTTTTTTAGGAAAGGAATTTCTGAAAAGAGATTTGGATGGTAGATTCAAAGTAGTTTTCTTAGGTTCCCCAAATCAAAAATGGCATGGACTAGATAAAATAACTTGGTTGGCTAAAAAGCTTCCTGAGGTTGATTTTCATATAGTAGGAACAATTGAAATTGAAAATCCAACATCTAATCTTATACAATATGGATATTTGAATGAAAAAGATTATTTAAATATTTTACGTCAGAGTGATGTTGCAATAGGAACAATGGCTCTACATCGTAAAGGAATGGAAGAAGCCAGCCCTTTAAAAACAAGGGAGTATTTAAAATATGGAATTCCACTAATTATTGGTTATACAGATACAGATTTAGATGGTAAAGAACTAGACTTTATTTTACAGCTACCAAATGAAAATAATAATATTATTGGTAATCTGTCTAGGATTAGAGAGTTTATTTTGAATTCTAGAGAAAGAAAGGTCACCATAAAAGATATCGAGCAAATTTTTAATGATAGGAAAGAAAAAAAGCGACTTCAGTTTCTTAAAACTTTCATATAATAAATCTTTTTATTACGCAAACAGTCTTATTATTGTCCTAAATTAAGTAAAATAAGTCAGTATAGAATAGTAAGGTGGAGAAAATATTGAAGATTGCAATGACAGTTTCTAACGATGTGAAAAATGATATTAGGGTAATAAGAGAGGCTAAAACGCTATCTGAAGCAGGACATGAAGTTTTTATTTTTGGAAATTCAAAGAATGGTGGAACTATAAAATTTGAAGATGGAATAGAAATAATTAATTCAAAGTATCCATTGGTAAAAAAATGTCTCCTTAGTTTAAAAAGTAAAATGGATAAATATAATAATGACGAAACCAACAATTCACTAAATAACAAACAATCACTGAAACAGAAAATAAAAGAGCTTTTAAAAGGCTTAATTTTAGTAAGTTCTATAGAACAAACCCAAACTCAAATTCTTAAAAAAATAAAAAGTACTAAAATAGTATTCGACTCTGTACATTGTCATGATTTAGATACTTTGAGAGTTGGAATTGAGTACAAAAAAACTTTTGGAAGTAAATTAATATATGATTCCCATGAGCTATGGACAGAAATGAGTGGGATTAATTATTTTGTAAAAAATAGATATTCAAAGATAGAAAAAGAATATTTTCAAAGTATAGATCATGTTATTACAGTATCTCCTTCAATAATAGAAGAATTTAAAAAAAGATATAATAGTGAAATTCCAACAACTTTGGTTAGGAACATGCCTTTAAAAAGCAAAAATGCAAATGAGATTATTTTAACTGAACCGAATGATAATGAGATTAAGATAGTTTATTCTGGATTTTATATTAAAGGGAGAGGGATTGAATTCATTCTAGATTCAGCTGTTAAGTTTCCAGATAATATAAAAATGTATTTATTGGTGCAAAACGATCCTAATGTAATCCAAGAATTAAAAGATAAAGTTTGTAAATTAAAATTAGAAGGAAGAGTATTTATAAAGGGATTTGTTCCTCAAGAAGAAGTAATTAAAGAATTGTCTAAATATGATATTGGAATACTACCTTATCTACCAGTATCACTTAATAATCTATATTGTCTACCTAATAAGTTATTTCAATATTTATCTGCAGGAATTTGTGTCGTCTCAAATAATTTACCAGATGTAAAAGATATTCTTATGACACACAATTGTGGATTGACATACGATGAAACCACAAATTTAGTAAATGTTTTATATGACCTTAGCGAAAATCCATCTAAACTATACAAATATAAAAAAAATGCAAAAAATATTATAGAAAATACATTGAACTGGGATGAAGAGAAAGAACAGCTAATTAATTTATATGGGAATCTAGAATAATGAATAAAAAAAATGGGGGTTTAGCTAAGTCAGCACCTTATGCATTAATTACTATTATTGGATATGTTGTTTCTATGATAACTTTACCTATCTTAACCAATCTATTTACTAAAAATGAATTTGGCTATATTTTAACAATGGAAGCAAAAATATCATTATTAATATCCTTGTTTTTGATAGGAATACCTCAGGCCTATATCCGTTTTTATAATAAATACAAAAATGAAAATAATTTATCAATATTCAATTTTAATTTCTTTTCATTGATTTCTATAATATTATTAATTAGTTTTGGTTTTAGTTGGTTTATATTTTCTTATTCAAATAGCGATAATGAGGAATTAATAATAGTACTAGCTCTTATAGTTTCTTTTTCAGTAATTATGCAGCAAGTTAGTTCAGTTATTAGAGCTAAAGAAAAGACTTTTATACATGCGATGATATTAGGTATCAATAATATTTTGATATATGGTCTTCCAATAATTTCAATATACCTTTTCGGATTATCTATAGAAAATTATTTTATTTCAAAACTAGTAGTTCCACTATTGATGTTTTTTATTATCTTACTAATAATAAGAAAAGACTTTAAAATTGAAAAGTTCAGATTTCCAATTCAAAAAGAAATAATTCGTTATGGTGCACCTCTCATTTTGGTTAGTATGGGAGGTATAATATTCTCTACTGGTGATCGAATAATAATTGATTATATGTTGGGAAGCGAATCGGTAGCTATTTATTCAGTGTCAGCAAAAATTGCACATTCGATATTTCAGTTATTGATTTTCCCAATTACTATGGTGGTATTTCCAATGTATATAAGAATTTGGGAAGAAAAAGGAAAAAAAGAAACAGAAAAAGTATTATCAAAATGGTTGAATTTTTATATATTTATTGCAATAGCAATTATCTCTGGTTCAATGGTTATTAATGAGGAAATAATTTTGATATTATCGAATGAATCTTATTTGAGTGGAGCGATTTTGATACCAATACTCGTTTCTGGATTGTTAATATACGGGGCATACTACTTTATATCAGCAGGTTTTTTTGTAGAAAATAAAACATTGACATTAGGAATAATTATTTTAATATCAAGTATATTAAATCTGATTTTATCTTTTTTTATGGGGAACTACCTAGGCATAACAGGTGTAGCTACTGCTACGGCAATTTCTTATGTAATTTTTCTTTTAATTTCTTATATTATAGGAAGGAAGACTTTAAGAATTACGATAGATATTTTACATATAGTTAAGTTTGTTATATCTGGGATAATAATGGGGTCAATATTAAGTGTTATTCCTAGTATTGGAAATATAATTATTGATCTACTATTGAAGTTCGTTATAGGTGTTACTGTATATACATTGTTAAATATTAAATTTATAAAAACCCAAATTAGATTGTAGGAGATAAATGTGATGCATAAATTTGTTGAAGAGTTTACTGATAGAATGATAAAAGATACGATAAAAAATGATAAGATTTTTGGAGTAGATCAGTACAACAATCAAAAATTAGAATATCCAGAGTGTTATTCAAAATTTCTTATTTCCCTTTATTATAAGAACAAGATTCATAAGGATGAAGTATATAAAGAATATGCTAAGAAGTATATCGAATATATGTTAAACCTAGCAAATGAAACAGATGATTATATTTATTGGGGATTACCTTATAATTGGGGCGAAACAAAAGTTGAGGACGGCTTTCTATTAACAACAGCCTTTTGTTTAAAATCTTTGTGTTTATGGTATAAAGAAGGAGTATTCACAGATGAAAAAATTATTCAAAAAGTAATAAATTGGTGTATGGCATTATTACATAATAATAATGATGATGAATATGGTTTCTATTATTCAAAAAAACTTAAACAAAACATTTATAATGCAACATCTATAGCATGCGGTGTTTTAGCTACGAATAATGAATTTTTATCTCCAATAGAGAGTAAAAAATTAGAGAAAGTAATCTCTACTTTAATAAAGGTTCAAAAAAGTGGGTATTGGAATTATTCTTCCGTAAAAGTGGATGTTGATTTATTGCATCAATGTTATACATGTGAAGGTATCTTTGAATATTATAATAAGACCAAAAATGAGATAGCACTGAATTCGGCGACTAGCGGTATAGATTTTCTAATTCAAAACGAAAAATTTATAAACATTGAGCGATATTTATTTAATTTATCTGATCCTGAAAAATTTAATGTACGGTTTAAATATCTATTACTTAAGATGTATTCTAAAACAAGAGAAAATGAGAAAAGATTTACAAAAACAAGGGCTTGGAGTTATGGAGCGTATGTTAGAACATTAATTTATAGCTATTATTTCACTAATAATCGGAAGTATAAGACTAGGCTTGAAGAAATATTAATACATGTTGAAAAAAATATTATAAAAGATGGAAATGTTTTATTTCAATCCGGAGGAAATAATGTCTATGTCAGAAACTCTTACCATTTATTGGAATCCTTATGTCTTTTTGAGTATTTTAATACTACAGGCGAGATAGAATGATTAATATTTTTATATTAATATTGATCCTATCAACATTAGGAGAATTTGTGCCTTTACCTTTAATGGAAATCAATCAATTAGTAATAATTATTTTAATACCTATTATTATTATTAAGGCAAAAGGTAGAAATGCATACTTTCCGAATAATTTAATGTTCCTTATTGTAATTTTTTTATGGGTTTATATAATATTACAAGGAACATTAATGGCTTATAGTTATATTGATTTAGTGAAAGTAATGAAAAATTATTCTCTTAGTTTTATTTTTATTATGATGGTTATAAGTCTTAATTGGGATGAATATAAAATTATACTTTCCAGATACACCATTTTTTGTAACTTATTTTTCACATTTGAATTTTTACTTGGCTATTTCAAGTTAAATACTATCTATAATTTGTTTTTCATTCCCCCTTACGATCAATTACGTCATATGGCAAATTTCTTAAGCCCTAACTCTTATGGTATTTTGTTAACTTTATTAATAATATCGAATATTTATTTATTTTTCCAAAATAAAAAAGTGACAAATATCATTTTTTCAATAGTATTGATTCTACCTATAATATCAACCGTATCAAAAAGTACTATTATTCTATTGTTAATCGGAATTGTAACTTTTTTGTTTGTTAAATTTAAAATAGCCATGAAATTCGTAATAATTACATGTTTATTCGTTGGATTATATTATATTATGTCTGACAAAATCTTAATTTTACTTTCAAAATATGCATCTTCCTATTTCGTAAGAAGATTTATATTATATTTTGAATCAGGAAACTTATTTGGAGATAGAGCAAATGAGTATAATACAATATTCAATTTATACAAGGATTCGTGGTTCACTGGACTTGGTTTTGGCAATATATCTGGAAATAATCAATTATATAGTGGTATGGATTCAATGCATAATGAATATTTAAGGTTTTTTATTGAGGGCGGAATAGTTGGCGGAATACTATTTTCAATAATAATAGTCTTATTAGTTTATTTAATTATAAAAATTATAAGCAATAGAAAAATAGATAGCAATGATAAAGCATTAGCTGTAACATTTACGATAATGTTTTTGATTGCTGAAATGCAGTATAATTTCTTTAATGCACATAGAGAAGGGATAATTCTTATATTCTTTGGATTTATATCTATAGTGTTGTTTAAGTCTCAAAACCATAGTGAGAAACTTCAGTCATCCAATGACGATAGAACTACAGAATCCAAATATAAATAAAGATTTAACTCCTATAAACTAGTTTCTTCACTTAATAGAGTTTATTTTATAATTCTGAGTCAAGTTAATTCAAGGGCTTTCAAAAAAACAGGCACATCCCAAACTACGTATAATGTAGTGACTAGACAACCAATATCGAATGGAGTGAATGCCTATGACTATTGTAAAACAAATCAGCCTTTTTGACTTCCATGAATTATATGATATAAAACCATATCGTCGTTTTGACGCAATTTTTGGCACATTTAATGTGCAACATATTTATCACCTTTTTCTAATAAAACATTTTGAGTCGCCCAATGCGAACTAAAATATAGTGCGATGATTCAGTCACTCATTGTGCACATGTGTAACGTATTCTAACGATAAAAGAATGACTTTGTGTTCCATTTTGATTGTGGCTTTTGGGTTTCAGATGAACTTCCTTCCGAAACCTCTTATTCTCGGGTAAGTCTTTACTTTGAAAAAATGTGATTTATGAAATTGATTCCTTTATAAGAATAAAATGTAAAAGGAGAATAACATGTCTATATTGGTATGCGGTGGAGCTGGTTATATTGGAAGTCACACAGTAAAAGAATTAATTGGTAAGTACGAAGTAGTTGTCTTGGATAATTTATCAACAGGATATCCTTTTTTATTAGACGAGGGAGTAACATTTGTAAAAGGTGATTTAGGGGATGCATCTGTTCTCGACTTAGTATTTACTGAACACAAAATAGATGCAGTGTTTCATTTTGCTGCTAATAGCTTAGTTGGGGAATCTGTCGAAAAACCATTAATGTATTATGATAATAATGTGAGTTCAACAGTGACTTTACTTAAGAAAATGGTTGAACATGGAGTAGGGAAATTTATCTTTTCTTCTACAGCAGCTACCTATGGGATACCAGACACAAATATAATTACCGAAGAAACAGCTACAAACCCAATAAATCCTTATGGTCGATCAAAACAGATGGTAGAACAAGTCCTAGCAGATGTAGCTCATGTACATGATTTTCAATATGTAGTTTTGAGATACTTCAATGCTGCTGGTGCACATGAATCAGGTCAAATTGGAGAGAGCCATAATCCAGAAACTCATTTAATACCAATAGTCTTACAACATCTATTAGGTCAAAGAGATAAAATATCCGTTTTTGGCACTGATTATGACACAGCAGATGGAACCTGTGTAAGAGATTACATTCACGTAACTGACCTGGCTAATGCTCATATACTTGCATATGAGGGATTAGTAAGTGGGGAGGTATTTAATGAAGTTTATAACCTTGGAAACGGTTCAGGTTACTCGGTAAAAGAAATCATTGAAGTATGTGAAAAAGTGTCAGGCAGTTCAGCATTTGTTGAGTATGCCGATCGACGCCCTGGAGACCCAGCAATTTTGGTGGCTTCTTCAGAGAAAATTAACAAATCTTTAGGTTGGGAACCGAAGTTTCAGTTGGAAGAGATTATTGAGAGTGCTTGGCGATGGCATTCTAAGTAATAGCGGAATTTCAGGAGAACTTAGCTAAAATTGTCATACTATCGAAAAAAAGCGTCACTGTGTTAGAAACACTATTTTCGCACGTAAGCTTTCTAAAAACACATCCATCTAATAGAAACAATTCTAAACTATTGTGACTATTTGAAGGTATTAAAACAATAGATTAAGTATTAACTAATTATAGAAAGAAAGGGCAGATAAAAATGAAAAGAAAACTACTAGATAAAATAGAAAACAAAGAAATTACAGTGGGGGTAGTTGGTCTTGGATATGTAGGACTTCCTCTAGCAGTTGAAAAGGCAAAAGCTGGATATAAAACTATTGGTTTTGATGTTCAACTAGAAAAAGTGGACATGGTTAATAGGGGGGAAAACTATATTGGAGATGTAGTAGATAGCGATCTTTCAGAGTTAGTGGAAAAAGGGATGCTTTCTGCAACTTCTGATTTTAGTTTTATGAAAGATGTAGATTTTATTGCAATTTGTGTACCTACACCACTAGATGAATATCAACAACCAGATATTAGTTATCTTCAGGCTTCTTCACAAGCAATTGCGAAATATTTAACGAAGGAAACAATGGTAGTACTTGAATCTACTACATATCCAGGTACAACAGAAGAATTGATTAAGCCTATTTTAGAAAAGGGTTCTGATTTAGTCTGTGGAGAAGACTTCTATTTAGGATTCTCACCAGAACGGGTAGATCCGGGTAATGCAATTTATAAAACAAAAAACACTCCTAAAGTAGTTGGTGCAATTGGGGAAGATGCAACTGAAGTTATTGCTGCAATGTATGAGGCAGTCCTAGATGGAGAAGTAATCAAAGTATCGTCCCCTGCGATTGCCGAAATGGAAAAAATTCTAGAAAATACATATCGTAATGTAAATATTGGGCTGATTAATGAACTCGCGATGTTAAGCAATAAAATGGGGATTAATCTATGGGAAGTAATTGATGCAGCAAAATCTAAGCCATATGGTTTCCAAGCATTCTATCCAGGACCTGGCCTAGGTGGGCATTGTATTCCTCTTGATCCTTATTATCTTTCATGGAAGGCACGTGAGTTCGGATTCCATACATCAATGATTGAATCTTCTATGATGGTAAATGATCGTATGCCTGAATATTGTACGGAAAGAGCGAGCAAAATTTTAAACAGAGATAGAAAGTCTCTAAATGGTTCTAGGATCTTGATATTAGGTGTAGCATATAAACAAGATATTGAAGATTTTAGAGAAAGCCCTGCAATTCGTGTAATTGAAGAATTAGAAAAAGAAGGGTCAGATGTAGTTTATTACGATCCCTTTGTACCAGAATACCGTGAGAATGGTGTGATTAAAAAAGGTGAAGCTGATCTAACAGCCGAACTATTATCAAGCGCTGATTTAGTAATTGTTACAACAGCTCACTCAAATGTAGATTATGCATTTGTGCAACAACATTCAAAGGCAATATTTGATACTAAGAATGCATTGAAAGAAATTAAACTTAGAGAGAATATTGAATTATTATAATTTGAAAATATAGTGATTGCTCCATTAAATATAAAGTAATTAAGGTAGGTTTGATTATGAGTTATTTCGTTCATGATAGTAGTTATGTAGATGAAAATGTAACATTAGGTGAAGGTACAAAAGTTTGGCATTTTAGTCATATTCAAAAAGGTGCTCGCATCGGAGAAAATTGCTCTATAGGTCAAAATGTTAATGTTTCTAATAATGTAGTAATCGGTAATGGTGTTAAAATTCAAAATAATGTATCAGTCTATGAAGGTGTTGAATTGGAGGATTATGTATTTTGCGGTCCTTCAATGGTATTTACGAATGATTTAACACCGAGAAGTAAATATCCTAAAGGTACCGATGGGTATAAACAAACGCTAGTGAAATATGGTGCATCTATTGGTGCTAATGCCACTATAGTTTGTGGTAATACCATTGGTCGTTGGGCAATGATTGCATCTGGAGCTGTTGTAACGAAAGACGTTCCCGACTACGCTTTGATGGCAGGTGTCCCTGCTAGGCAAAAAGGGTGGGTCTGCGAATGTGGTCATGTTCTTGCACAAGATTTGATATGTAGTGAATGTAGTAGAGAATATACTCTTTCAAATGAAAAACTCTTAGAACGTAAATAACTAGCAAATTAAATTTTCAGAAAGGGGATTATCATGGAATTTAGGGATTTAAAGACTCAATACCAGACATATAAAAATGAAATTGATCATGCAATTCAAAATGTATTAACTAACGCCAATTTTATTGGAGGTAATGAGGTAAAGGAACTAGAGCAACAACTTTCTGAATATGTTGGAGTAAAACATTGTATAACATGTGCTAATGGTACAGAAGCAATGACGTTAGTTTTAATGGCTTGGGGCATTAAAGAAGGAGATGCAATATTCTTACCCGACTTTACATTTTTCTCAACAGGAGAAGTAGTCTCATTCAATGGTGCAACACCAATATTTGTAGATGTAGATAGAAATACGTTTAACTTAGACGTTGCCAAATTGGAAGAAGCGATTATTAAAACAGTTGAAGAGGGTAAACTGACTCCTAAGGTTATTATTCCCGTAGATTTATTTGGACTTCCAGCTAATTATCCAGAAATTCAGATAGTGGCTGATAAGCATAACTTATTAGTTTTAGAAGACGGTGCACAAGGTTTTGGTGGTGTTATTGAAGGTAAAAGAGCATGTAGTTTTGGAAATGCTGCTACTACCTCATTTTTTCCAGCTAAGCCTCTAGGTTGTTATGGAGACGGTGGTGCTATATTTACAAATGATGATAAGTTAGCAGAATTGCTTAATTCCTTAAAGGTACATGG
>JGI24024J18818_10000981_pt1 | contig 11438 bp, 11 predicted proteins | sample Cruoilmetagenom2_FD_18818 | JGI IMG/M metagenome (IMG submission 18818) | reverse complement strand
ATCCGGCTGGACGAGGTCGGGAGCTTCGCCTGGCGGCGCCTCGACGGTGCGACCAAGGTGAGCTCTCTCGCCGGCGTGATGTGCGATGTCTTCCCCGACGCCAGGGACCAGCTCGAGGAGCGACTCGGCCAGTACCTCCGCGCCCTCCGCAGGTTGCGGGTGATCTCCTTCCCGGAGTGGGATGAACCGCGAAGCTGACGGCCCATGAAACGCAAATTGTGAAGGTCTCCCTTATCGTCGTTTGCCACCGCTCGTCGGAGGTGCTTCCGCAGTGCGTGGAGAGCTTTCGCCGCGAGGCGGGAGCAGCCGGAATCGAGGCCGAGGTCGTGGCGGTGGAGCAGTCGGAGGACGCCGCCGAGTTCGCCCAGATCGAGGGAGCCGGGGTCGACCGGCTGCTCGAACGGCCCAACCGCGGCTACGCGGCGGGGCTCAACGCCGGCGTGGCGGAGGCCACCGGCGATGTCCTGCTCCTGGCCAACCCCGATATTGTCTTTTTTGATGGCAGCGTCGATGCGTTGCTCCGTGGCCTCCGCCAGGGCTTCGACGTGGTCGGCCCGCAGTTCGTGTGGGATGACGAAGCCACCGTGCTTCTGCCGGCGGCGGAGGACCCGGCCCCCGGCGCCGAGCTTGGTCGCACCTTGAGGCGCGGCCGGCGGTGGGCGTGGTCGGCGCGTCTCGGCCGGAGCCTGGACGAGACCTGGCGGGTCTGGACGGCCCGGGATCCCCTGGCGGTCGCCGGCTTGCGAGGGGCCGTCCTGGCGGCTTCGCGGGAAGCATTGGGTCAGTTCGGGCCCTTTGACGAGGGGTACTTCCTGTACTACGAGGAAACCGAGTGGCTTTGGCGGGCGCGGCTCGAGGGTGGTCGGCTCGGGCTGGCGCCGGGCGCTCGGGTGCGGCACCGGTGGGGACACGCGACCCGACACAGGAACGACGCAGTCGAGCACGAGGAAAAATCACGGGAGCGCTTCTTCGAGCGCAACTACAGCGGACCGTGGCGGGCGCTTCTTGGTGCCTGCGCCGCGGATTCCGGGCGATTGCCGTTTGCGGTGGTCCGCCTCACCGATGCGGCCGATATTCCCGAGCGGGAGTCCGATCTCTGGCTCGCCTCCCCCTTCCCGCATCTCATGCCGGCTTTGGGCATGGTTCGCTCGAGGGGATTTCCGCCGTCGTTTCTGAAGTTCTGCCAAGAGCGGCGGTGGCACCTGCTGGCGGCGGATCGTGACGGCCGGAAGTGGCGGATTGCCGACGCCTGGGCCTGGGGGGCCTGATGGCATCGACGACCACGCTGTGCAGGCGGTTTCAAGTCGGTGACGAAGTCGCCGTCAACCGAGCCTTCGAATCAAGCCGCGGCGTCGCGCGATCGCTGGACGAGTGGGCCTGGAAGTTCCCCCCCGAGGCCGAGGGCAGGGCGATCGTGCTCGGCGAGAGGGACGGCGAGGTGCTCACACACTGTGCGGGCGTGCCCGTCCGTTTCGCCTTCGACGGACGCGAGTTCGATGCACTGCAGATTGTCGATGTCTTTTCCAGGCCTTCGGCGCCGTCGGCCGGGCTCTTGAAATGCACCGTCGAGGCATTCCTGCAAGAGTTCGGGTTGTCGGGCCGCTTCCCTCTGGCTTTCGGATTTCAGGACCTGCGATCTGATGAACCCGGAGCCGTCGAGCTTGGCGGGGGCGCTGAGAAAAGGGAGCCGTTTATCTCGCTCCGTCGCCGGCCGTCGTCGCGGTCTCCCATCCGCCGCCTCTTCTACCGAGCCGAGCCGGCGCGGGATTGGGAGCCGCGCCTCGACGATCTCTGGCGCCGGGTGCGCCACCGCTATCCAGTGGCGGTCATTCGCGACGCCGGCCACGCCCTGCGCCGCTTTGCCGGCCATCCCACCGTGCGTTATCGACGCTTCCTGGTCTTCCCGAGATTCTCCCGCCACGCGGTGGCCTTCGCAGTCTTTCGTTGCGACGGTGGGTCGTGCCGTTGGGTCGACCTTTTGTGGGACCACGCCCACCCCGGAGCGTTGGAGCGCCTGGCTCACATCTCAGCCGGCCTTCAGCGCGAGGCCGGCGCCGAGAGTGAGGAGATGTGGCTCACCGGTGATCCCAGGGGCCGCGCTCGCATCGAAGCCCTGGGTTTTCACGCCGAGGAGGGGCCGGCTCCTCCGTCCATGGTGGCGCGTTCGTTCGAACCGGAGATCGACGCCGCCGGGCTGCTCTCACGGTGTTACCTGACGATGGCCGACACGGATATGGTCTGATGACGGCTGACCCCGTGATCCGCCTGTACGAGCCCGGCGACGAGGCCGCCATCAACGACGGCTTCAACGCGTATTCGGCAGGGAACGAAGCCTGACCGAGTGGGCCTGGAAATACGAGACTGACGAGCGGCCGCGCCCCACCGTTGCCGCGTGGGAAGGAGACGCCCTGGCGGCGCACAACGGCGGGATCCCGGCCGACTTCCAGGTGGGCGGCGTTCGGATCAAGGCCCTGCAGGGCGCCGACACTTTCTCGCTGGCGGCGGCGCTGCGACGTCCGGATTGGCGGGATGCGTGGCAGATGGTGATGGATTACTTCGCCGAGGTGGCCGAGAATCGCTTGGGGGTCTCCCTTCTTTTCGGTTTCACTGGGGGACAAGCCATCAGCCACATGGTCCACCGCGCTCGCTGGGATTCGGTAGAGCCACGGCGGATCCCCTTGTTCACCCGGCGGCAGCGGCCGTCCGGACGATCGCTGGCCTCGAGGTTTTTCAACGCGCGTCTGATCGGTGACCACGAGCCGGCCCTCGACCTGCTATGGGAGAGGGTCGGACACCGCTACTCCACCGCCGTCATCCGCGACGCCCAGCACGCGAGGCGGCGGCTCAGCGGGCACCCGACGGTCCAGTACCACCGCTGGCTGGTTTCTCCCAGGTTCTCTTCGACGCCGGTTGCATTCGCGGCCTTTCGGACCGACGCGGGAATCTGCCGCTGGGTGGACCTGGTATGGGATGAGAGGCACGCCGGCGCCCTCGAACTCATCGATCATCTGTCGAGGAAGTTGGTGGAGCAGACAAGCTGCGATCGCGAAGAGCTGTGGCTCGACGGCGATCCCGAGGCCGAGAGGTGGCTTCGTTCCTTCGGTTTCGAGGGCGGGCCGGATCCCAGTGGGGTGGTCAGGGTGGTGCGCTTCCTGGACGAGGATCTCGACGCGGAATCGTTTGCCCCGGGCCGCGTCTACACCACCATGGCGGATGCGGATCTGGTGTGAAGGTTTGGGTTGAGCGGACCTTCTGTTAACTCGGTGTCTCGAGGCTGATACCACTCTCCGAGGCCGTCGATCACACTCATCTCGCATTCTGAAAAATGAAAGTCCTGGATGTCCAGATTGGCTTTGATGTGATCCGATTGGATGCTTGATGGGATGGGGCCGACACCCTTTTGAACCGCCCACCGGAGGACTATCTGGGCAGGGCTTTTGTTATGGCGGGCGGCGATTTTCTCTAACATGGATGGAAGAAAGCTAACCCGGATCAGCCTCCTCTTCACGCAGCAGGGGGGCGAGCCGACCCGCCAGCAGTCGGGCGAGCTTGTCGCTGCCCGCGGTGGCGAAGTGCACCGGATCCCAGAAGTCCTCGCGCTGCCAAGAAGTCTCCCCGACCGCGTCGACGGCCATCGCTCCCTCTTGGGCCGCGACCTCCAGCAGGATCCGATTGACCTTGGCGAGCTCGTCCTCGACCGCATCTCCTTCGATGCCCAGCCATTCGGTGAGAAAGCGGCGATCGCGAGGGGTCTCTACCGGGGCCTGGCGAAGCGGCTGGGTGACCAAGACAACCTCGATGCCGTGGGCTCGGGCGACCGCGATCACCGTGCGCAGATTCCGTCGGTAGGTCGTGAGGCCCGCCTCGCTCACCGCGGGGGCGAGGGTGGCAATGTCGGCCTCGGCTCGAGAAGGCGAACGGCCGAGCAGAGCGCGAAGTCGCTCCAGGGCGATGCTGCGATCGAGCAGACCCGGCTCGTCGAGCTCGAAGCCGAGCGCCGAAAGCATGCGCCCGGCGTGGCCGCGCTCGTAGGTTGGGTCGTGCGGGTCGTGGGACGCTGGCTGGAGATCGTTGAAGCCCTGCATCATTACGAGGAGATCAGGCCGCAACTCGACGTCTCGGGTGAGCAGCGCGATGATGTTCTCCAGCGTCGTCCAGGTCGGAAGCCCCGCGTTCCACACCTCCACCGAGAGCCCCCGTGCGCGCAGTTCCTCCTCGAGTCGCCACGGCCAGCTGGTCTCGTTGCGGTCGGTGAGACTGTCGAAGGTGGTCGATCCGCCGGCGCACAGCACTCGCAGAACTCCGGCGGGCTTCTCGAAGCTGCGCTCGGGGGAGCGGTAGCCGGCCGAGTTGAGGGTGAAGATCTTGCCCTGGACCTCGGCGCGGGACGAACCTTTTCCGCTGACGTTCAGCCAGGGGTGGCGCCGGAAGAGCCCGTGCACGGTCCGGTTGTCCCGATACTCGGCGAGCAGCGCCGTGACCGGCCATTCCCCCGTCCGCGCCAGCACAATGGTCCGGGTTGCTCCTTCGACCAGCGCCAGCAGCAGCAACGTGGCGACGCAGAGAAACAAGGAATAGGTGAGCTTGCTTCGAGTGCTCACGCGAACGGCTCACGCTCCATCATCTTCTCAGCAGAGTAGCAAAGCCTCATCGCGCGTGCCGCCGTGGCGGTCATCGGGTCGTCGCCAGGTTCTTCGGGTTGGGCTTGATGGCGGCCACCAAGATGTTGGGACCGTACCAGCCGGTCGATTGGCAGAGCTGGTCCAGACCCCGCCCCGCGGCGTGCAGGGGACGGCGCAGGAATGCCAGGCGCCGACGGGCGAAGCTCGGTTGTTCGAGACCCTCGACCGGGCAAACCGGCTGGGGCTGGGCATAGCGACAGAGCTCGATCTGAAGGCCGGCGGCGCGGATGGCTCGCAGCAATCGGGAACGTCGAAAGCCGTGCTCGTGCCCGCCGGTGAGCATCCAGAGTCGGCGCACGAAGCGGTCCGCCGGGCGCGAGAACACACAGCCGAGCGCGAAGTCAACGTAGTCGCGCAGGCGCCGCTCCTCTTGAAGGAGCCAGTAGTAGAACAGGTAGAAATGGTAGGTCGTTGTGGTGAGGACCAGTTGACCCCCGGGGGCCAGGGCTCGGGCCACGTGCTCACAGAAGAGCCGGTGGTCGGGCACGTGCTCGATCACCTCGGTGGTGAAAATCAGGTCGTAGCGCCCCTCGGGAAGCGGATTCTCCGCTTGGGAAAGGTCGGCTGTGAACAGCCGTTCGTAGTGCCCGATCCGGCGCGCCCGTTCGAGCCCCGCAGCGGCTAGGTCGCAGCCGTCGACCTGACTCGCCAGCTCGGCCAACCGCTCTCCCCAGGCACCCGACCCGCAGCCGAGGTCGAGGGCCCGTGCTCGCCCGGGTTCTACGGCGGCCCGGAGAAAGGCACCGAACTCCGGCTGACTCAGGCGGTGCCAGTTCTCCAGCGCTTCGAAGTAGCGATTGCCGTAGAGGGAGTCGTCACCCGTATCCGCCACGTCGGCCCCTCAGCGATTCGACCCGTCGGAGTCGAAATCGCGAAAGAACGCGCGCAGTTCGCGTTTCGTATCGCGCTCACGGTAGCGGACGGCCGTCTGATATGCCTTCGCTCTCATTTCGGCCAATCTCAGCGTGTCCCGACCGAACCCTTCCAGCAGTTTTTCGACGGTGTCTGCCAACCCATAGACGTGGTTGTTCTGAAACACGAAAGCGTTCACGTTGTCAGCGAGAAAGTCCTGTCCGCCGAAGCCTTCGTAACAGATCGGCAGGCATCCGGCCGCCATCGCCTCGGGGACAGTCGTGTTGAATGCCTCAAGGCAATTGACACTGACCAAGAATTCAGAGTCCTGCATGAGTGAGGCGACCTCCCGATGGGGTCTGCCCGTCACTTCCATAAACTCCCACGGTGGGTTCCGGAGACATGCCTTTTGAAGGAGTTTGCGAACGATCTCGTAGTCGAGAAAACCGGCTTCCCGATAGCCCGCCTTGGGAAACATCAGAATGCGTCGTTGCCTGGCCCTTTTCCCCGGCAATTCGTCGAGGAAGAAATAGGGAGCAATGAACGGCGGCACGACGGTCGCTTCGATATCGAAATGCCTTTCCAGCACTTCTTTAACATGGGGAAGGACCGCGACAGCCGCGTCGTATCCGAGATCCCGATAGCTTATGGCCTCGTCGAAGGGCTTGAGGATTAAATAGCTTCCCTGGACGAACACTACGCGGCGGCAGCCGCCCCCGATCATGCTTCCTTCGTCTGCCAAGACCTCGGGTACCACCAGCACGTCATCAGGCCCAATCTCGAGCGACGGATCATCGAGGTACGCGATGGGGACATGAGATTCGAGCCATTGGATCGAAAACCCAGAGGAGTGGTGCAGTACGAACGCCTGGACTCCACCCTCCCGCAAAATCTCGACGTGCTTGTACAAGAGACCGATGCCCCAGCTCGGGATGCCGGAGTCAGGTGTGAGGTAGTAGACGGAAGGACGCATTGGAGTCGTGTTCAATCCGTGATTCCTATCTCATGAGTCGTTACCGGGTTCGAGCGTATATGCATTTTCGGCAGATGAAGTCTTTCGGACTCTCTTCAATCCCATGCAGCCAGCGACGGTACCGAGCCATCTTCTCTCCGCCCAGGACCTCTTCTACAGTCTCTTTGTTCAGGTCGCCGACGATATAGTCTTCGTAGTAATCCTGGCAACAGAGGACGCATTTGCCTTGCGGCGTCACATGAAGCCACTGAATCGGACGAGACCCCGTCTGGTCGCAGCCGCAGAGCCGGTTTCCCTGCCTGTTGGGGCGCTGACCGACCGGGAGGTTCCCTGCCCGATCCATGATTTCGGAGTACTTGACCTCGAACCGGCTTCCTGCAAACTCGGCGGAAATTTCCTGGAAGTCGCGACGATGATTATCATCGCCGGTTCCGAGGACCTGGATCTCCATGTTCGGCGCTATTTCCAGGTCCTTCATGTATGAAAGGTACCTAAGGACCAATTCAACGTGGCTGCCACCCCGTTCCTTGGCGTACCGTTCGGGATCGATTGTGGAGAGATTGATCGACAGATGACTCAGCCCCCCCATCTCCATGATCGCGTCCACCCTCTTCGGGGTCAATCCGGTTGCGTTGGTGAGCAGTGCAGGCGGTAGGCCGTGGTTTTTCAGGAGGCGTATTTGATCGAGGAATCGCTTGTCAACCGTCGGCTCGTTATATTGAATCATCGAGAACGCCTCGATGGTGTCCCGGTACTTCGCGAGCTGGCCCACGATCGACTCATAAAGCTCGGTGGGCATGAAGTAGGGGTCGCGGCGGCTGATCGACACTGGACAGAAGTAGCACGCCTGATTGCACACCGTGTGCGATTCGAGAGACACGTACTTGATGTGGAACCGGTGCGAAAGATCGGCGTCGGCGTTGATCAACCATTCGCCCTCTTCGAGAAGTGATCTCAGTTTATCCGGAGGCGAGCAGGGCGCAGATTCGTCGTCGTAGATCTGATGCAGTTCGCGAAAGCCGCGGTCGTCCGGCTTGAGTGCGCTATCGGTGTGCGGGTTGTAGATCTGATGTGCATCGACGTGAAGGAACGGATTGATCTTCAGATCGAGCGCCACACCATCGGCTGAAGCAATTCCTCTGCCGCTTGGTTTGTTGCCACGTTTCATTGAGTTGCCTCGTTATCCATCGTCGGAACCGGGGTCATTGATGGGAACCCACTGGTGAGGTATATGAACAATTCCAAATGGATATTCCTCGTATTCTACGTTGAATGCGTCCTCCACAATCCAGGTGTCGTGGATGTGGAGGCCGTCCTCGGCGAGCAGGAAGACGTAGAGCTTGAAAGTGTTCTTGACCAGCGGCAGCTCCGGAATCGAGAGCCGGACTGTGTGGCGGGTGCGTCCGCTCCACGGGCCGGCGCCGCTGCGGTGGGAGAGGAAGGAGGCCACCTCCACCTCGTCCGGCCGGTTGAGACCGACGCAGAGGTGGAAGGCCATCTCGGAATCGTCGCAGCTCCAGCGGATCTCCAGCTCCAGGGGCCGCCCGTGGCGGTAGGTCGATCCGGTAAGCAGACGAACATCGTCGATTCGGGCCGGCGCTGACGGCGGGGCCGCGACGATCTCGGGCGCTTCCTCGCCGTGATCCGACTTTGCGTCAAGGAAAGCCTCGTAACGGGGCACCACCTGCTGGGTCGGGCCCAGGGCCTCGACCCGCCCGTCGCGCAGCCACAACGACCGCTCGCAGAAGGCCGAAATGTAGTACAAGGCGTGCGAGCAAATCAGGAGGGTGCCGCCCGAATCCACGTATCGCTTGAGGTGGACCATGCACTTCTTCTGGAAGTAGCCGTCGCCCACCGACAGCGCCTCGTCGATGATGAGTACGTCGGGTTCCACCTGGGTGGCGATCGCAAAGCCCAGGCGCATGACCATGCCCGTCGAGTAGGTTTTGATGGGTTGATCGAGGAAGCTCCCCAGCTCTGAGAACTCGATGATCCGGGGCATGCGCTCGTCGACCTCGATGCGGCCGAGACCCAGCATGGCGGCGTTGAGGACGATGTTCTGCCGGCCGGTGAGCTCCGGGTGGAAGGCTGAGCCCAGCTCCAGGATCGAGGCCACGGATCCCTGCAGTCGAACCTCGCCAGAGGTCTTCGCCGTGACCCCGGCCAGGATCTTGAGGAGAGTGCTCTTGCCGGCGCCGTTCTCGCCGATGATGCCAAAACCCTCACCCCTCTCGACTTCGAAGTTCACTCCCTTGAGGGCATGGAATGCGCTGTGGCGGGGTCGGCGCAGGAGGGCTTCGAAGAGTCGGTCGGCGGGCCGGGCATAGACCCTGTAGGTCTTCGAGAGATCCTCGGCTGACACCACCGGTGGATTGTGAGGGTGCGTCATATCGGGCTCAGATCTCGTCCGCGAAGGCCGGACGCAACCGGCGGAAAATACAGATGCCGGCCACCAAGGACACCGCCGCCGAGATGATGAGCGGAGCGAGGGAGAGCAGGGGCGGTAGCTCGCCGCCAAGGAGGGCCTCGCGATAGAGGGTCACCAGCCCCGTCAGGGGGTTGAGCTCGAGGAACGGCCGAAAGCGCTCGGGCACCAGGCTCAGGGGGTAGACGATCGGGGTCAGGTAGAACCAGGCCTGCAAAAGCATGGTGTTGATTTGGGCGGTGTCGCGGAGGAAGACGTTAATAGCTGCGGACAGAAAACCGAGCCCCGCGGTGAGAGCGACCTGCAGGGGGACGGCCAGCAGGAGAAGCCACAGTCCGGAGGCCGAAAACTGCCCCGTAACGCCCAGAACGAATAGGAACATGCCCAGGGCGATGGCCTCGTGGAGCAGGGCCGCGAAGACCACCGCCCACACCAGGAGGTCGGAGGGGAAGGACATCTTCTTCACCAGAGTGGCGCTGTCGGTGATGGCGGTGGTGGCACGCAAGATCCCCTCCTGCATCGCCATCCACGGCAGCAGGCCGCAGAACAGGAAGATCGCGAAGTTCGAGGTGCGCTCTCCGATCCCCGGCGAGACCTTCATGACCGTGCTGAACAGGAAGGTGAAGAGAGCCAGGCTCCACAACGGCTGCACGAAGGACCACAGAAAGCCCAGGGCCGAGCCCGCGTAGCGGCCCTTGAAATCGCGGCGGGTGAACTCGCCGAGCAGGAAGAGTGAGTGCTTCAACATCTGTCGGACGGGTCCGATCGACCCGTATCGAGGGAGTTTAGCAGCCCCCATTCAGCAATGTCGGATGAGCCGACAATCCAAGAACCCTACGTTTCTGCGGTGTAAGGCGTTGGGCAGGGGACGTGGCACAGTGTCCAGGTCTGGATTGAGGAGGACGGGAACGGATGAGATCGGTCCTGTAGAGGCCGGTGAGAAATCGGACCAGGCTTGACGAGCCATGGTGGCCCAACCACACTCGCACCGATGTCGCTCTACCTGTGGACCTTGCTGCCGCTGGCGCTCTTGCACCTGTGGTTCTTCACGCGGCGCAAACGGGCCTTCCGATTCCAACTCCTGCTCGATCTGGTCCTCGCCGCGGTCGTGGGCCCGGCATTGTTGAGCGGCGGTGACCTCAATCCGATCCGCTGCATCCAGGGCAGTTCCCCGTTTGTGAATGTCGAGTGGTCGCCGAGAACCGCCCTGCAGCCGACCCAGTCGGACCTGGTCCTCCAGTTCCACCCGTGGTGGGAGGAGGCAAGACGTCAGGTCCTGCGGGGCCGGATGCCCCTTATCCAACCCGGGGTCGGCGCCGGCCTACCGCTCCTCGCCAACGGCCAGACGGGCCTGGCGGCGCCGGTCATGCTGCCGGTGTGGCTCCACGGCCCCGAGCGCGGCACCACCATCATGGCCTTCTGGAAGCTGGAGCTGGCCGGGCTGGGCGCCTTTCTGTTGCTGCTGCGGGTCTGGCGACTGCGTTGGACGGCGGCTGCCGTGGGTGGCGTGGCGTGGGCGGGCTCACCCTACTTTGTCGGCTGGCTGCTGGTGCCGCTGGCGTGGGCCACCGCCGCCCTGCCCTGGACCTGGTGGGCTGCGTGTTGGGTCATGCGCCGACGGGCCCCGCGATGGGGTCCGGCCGCGGTCGGGCTCGGTTTTGGGTGGCTCATGGGAGGCGGACTCCATCCGGAGACGGCGGCAATCGTCTGCGGATCGGCCCTCCTGGCGGCGTTCTTCCTCCACCCTCGGCGGTGGAGGCGACTAATAGCGATTGTTGCGGTTGCCGGTGTAGCTGCGATCGCCCTGGCCTGGCCGACCGTCGGTTACATCAAGGCTTCCTCTCGGGCGGCGCTCGGCGCCCACGGGGCGGCCAACCGCGAGGGATTGCCGTGGTCCATACAACGCGACCTCGTGCGTCAGATTGTCGTGCCGGCGAGCATGGGGCACCCGGGACGGGCGGATTGGCGGCCCTCCTATCCGCACGCCCCAGGCGCCGCGGGGGTCGGCGGAGTTCTCTTGGCGCTGGTGGCGGCCGGCCGGATGCGTCGTCGGTACCGTCGCCTGGCCTTGGCAGCGGGCGCCGCAACAGGCCTCGGTCTGGTACTGCTGGTGCGAATTCCCCCGCTGGATGTTCTTCTGGTGCGGATCCCTCCGCTGGACCAGATGACGGTGCCCCGGTTCGGGGTGCTGATTCCCTGGGGGATCATCGTCATCGCCGCGCTGGCCCTCGATGGCGCTCTCGATGGGCGCGTGCGACCGACGCTCCAGCGCCTGGTTCCCGCGATCGTCATGGCGGTCTTCGCACTGTGGGCGGCGCCGTGGCACTTGAGATTGCCGGTCGACGTCGGGCTGGTGGCATTGTCGGTCGCTGCGGCGTTTGTGGTCGGCCTGCTCCGTCGTCGAAGTCTCCTGCCCCTTCTGGCGGCCGGAGAGCTGGCCCTGCTGGCGTTGGGGATCAACCCGATGGCCGACCCGGCCGATCGTCTGCCGCGGCCGGCGCTGCTG
>JGI24024J18818_10000979_pt1 | contig 11442 bp, 8 predicted proteins | sample Cruoilmetagenom2_FD_18818 | JGI IMG/M metagenome (IMG submission 18818) | reverse complement strand
TGATGTAAATGAAATAATTTTTACTGGAGTAGCTGGTGGCATAATTGAAACCTTAAATATTGGAGATGTAGTAATTGGAAAAAATTTATTTCAGCATGATTTAAATGCGAGTCCTTTTTATGAGAAACTGGAAATTCCAATTCTAAAAAAGAAATTCTTAAAAACCACTAACCCAGAGCAACTTTTAGAAGCAACTAAAACATTTCTAAAAAATTATAATACGTATATAAACAAGGCAGATGCAAAACTTTTTAATATTCTGAAACCAAAAGTAATTATTGGAGATATTGCAAGTGGCGATCAATTTATTTCAAGTACTAAAAAAATTAAAAAGCTAAACAAACTTATACCTTCAGCAACTTGTGTGGAAATGGAAGGCGCTGCAGTAGCACAAGTCTGCTTTGAATATAATATTCCATTTTCCATAATTCGTATTATTTCAGATAAGGCAAATGACAACGCCAATATAGATTTTTCAAAATTTTCACATAATATAGCAAGTTATTATGCTTTAGGCATTTTAAAAAACTATTTTGCATAAAACTCTCTAAATTTTATATCTTTGAAAAACTTTTAGAATAATGCAATTTAAGCATCCGGAAATTTTATTCGCACTTTTCCTCCTTATCATTCCGATAATTATTCATTTATTCAATTTTCAACGTTACAAAAAAGAAGTTTTTACAAACGTTCAATTTCTAAAAAATATTCAAAATAAAACTCGTAAAAGTGAACAATTAAAAAGATGGCTTTTATTGCTAACTCGTTCCTTTATTTTTACCAGTTTAATTTTTGCATTTGCACAACCATTTTTTCCAACTAAAACAAAAAACAAAAAAATAGAAACTACTATTTATATAGATAATTCTTTTAGCATGCAAGCACTAAGTAAAAGTGGTGCTTTGTTAAAAAATAATATTCAAAAAATAATTAAAGCAACAGAGTTTTCAAAAGGAACATTCCATTTATTTACCAACGCTAAAAATTATCTAAATTTAGATGCTAAAAGTTTAAAATCCACCCTGCTAAATCTTGATTACTCTCCAAAAAAACAATTATTAAATACAGTTTTACTTCAAATAAACGCTTCAAATAACAATAAATCTAATACTTTATATAAAAACATTTTACTGTCTGATTTTCAAACTTTTAATTTTAAAAATAAACCTAATTTTACAAATGTAAACAGTGCTTATATTTTAGTAAAAACACTGCCTAAAAATAATCAGAACTTTTTTATTGATTCCGTTTACATAAAAAATAAAACTATTGATGATATATTGCTAAATGCAGTAATTAAAAGCAATAAAAAATCGAAAGAAAAAATTGCAATATCCTTGTTCAACAATTCAAAATTATCTGGTAAAGCTACTTGTAAATTTGAAGATTCTTCCACAGAAAATGTACAATTTTCCATTCCAAATACAAATAATTTTTTAGGTAAGTTAACCATTAATAGCGATGAAATTTATTTTGATAATACGTTTTATTTCGCCATAAATAAACCCGAAAAATTAAACGTATTAAGCATTGGAAATAAGGCTTCTTTTTTATCAAAAATATATAAAAATTCTGAGTTTAATTATCGTAATTATCCTTTACATAATTTAGATTTTAACCAGCTTCAAAATCAGCAAGTAATTATTTTAAATGAACTGGATATAATTACTACCGATTTATTATCCGTTTTAAATGAATATGTTTCTAAAGGAGGTATTTTAATCATAATTCCACCTACAAATGCAAACATTAATTCCTACAATACTTTATTTAAACAATTAAATTTTGGGAAAATTCAAGAAAAAATAGAAAAAGAACATTTGATAACTACCATAAATTTTCAACATCCATTATTTAAAAAAGTTTTTGAAAGGAAAATTAAGAATTTTGAATATCCAAAAACAAAAATTATTTATAAAACAACTTTAAATAATGCTCTTCCTATATTAAAATTAGATTCTAATTATCCTTTTATAACTTCTAACAAGCATAAAAATGGTATAATTTATTGGTTTGCTTCTCCGTTACAAAACAATAGTTCCAATTTTACAAAGTCGCCATTAATTGTTCCTATATTTTACAATATGGCAACACAACAATTTAATACTTCTAAAATATTTAATACTATTAACACCAATAATAGTATAGATATAAATTACAAATTACCAAAAGACGAAGTTTTAACTATAAAAAACAAAAAACATCATTTTATTCCGCTTCAAACAAGCTATCAAAACAAATTGAATATAAATTTTCAAAATCAAATTGAAAAAAGTGGATTTTATCAGGTTTTGGCTAAAAATAAATTAATAACAACGCTTGCTTTTAATTATAATAGAAATGAAAGCAAGTTGAAATATAGAAATTTAGAAACTATCTTTAACAAACAAAAAAATGTAAACCTTGCAAATTCAATTCCGCAAGTTTTTGAAAAAATAGCGGCAGAACAAAAAATCAATTATCTTTTTAAATGGTTTTTAGCTTTAGCTGTGCTATTTTTGCTTTTAGAAATTGGCTTATTAAAATATTTTAAACTATGAAATTACTCTTAAAATTGGCGACTATTATTGATGAATCCAGTAAACATCATCATCAAAAAAAAGATGTTTTAATTGAAAATGGCAATATAACCCAAATAGCCACATCAATACAAAAACCTAATAATTGTAAAGAAATTACTTTAAATAATTTACACATTTCGCAGGGTTGGTTTGATACTAGCGTTTGCTTTGGAGAACCAGGTTTTGAAGAACGAGAAACCATTAAAAACGGATTAATAACCGCAGCAAAAAGCGGATTTACAGCAGTTGCAGTTAATCCAAACACAAATCCGGTTACCGATAGCAAAGCTTCCATTGAATTTTTAAAGAATAAAGCTTTTAAAACCGCAACACAATTATATCCTATAGGGTCTTTTACAAAAAACGCTGAAGGCAAAGATTTAGCAGAATTATTTGACATGCAGAATTCTGGAGCAATTGCTTTTGGAGATTATAATAAATCCATTTCTAACGCTAACCTATTAAAAATTGGCTTGCTTTACGCGCAAAATTTTGACGGGCTTGTTTTAAGTTTTCCCCAAGATAATTCTATAGCTTTAAATGGATTGGTAAATGAAGAACAAAATAGCACTAAATTTGGGCTTAAAGGAATACCTGCTTTAGCTGAAGAACTGCAAATTGCTCGTGATTTATACATTTTAGAATATACAGGAGGTAAATTACATATTCCTACAATTACAACTAAAAAGGCTGTAAAACTTATTAAAGAAGCCAAAAACAAAGGTTTAAACGTTACTTGTAGTGTAGCAGCTCATCACTTGGTTTTAAATGATGAAGAAATGGGGAGTTTTGATGCAAATACTAAAGTTTCACCTCCTTTACGAACATTAAAAGATACCAAAGCTTTGATTAAAGGTTTAAAAGAGGGAGTAATTGACATTATTACTAGCGACCACAATCCTATTGATATAGAGCATAAAAAATTAGAATATGAAAAAGCAAAATTTGGAACTATTGGGTTAGAAAGTCTTTTTGGAGCGGTTAATCAAGTTTTAGATTTAGACATTATTGTAAAATGTTTAACCACAAATCCATTAAAAATATTTAATATTCCTAGTTATTCCATTGCTGTTGGCAATAAAGCAAATATTACTTTATTTAATCCTGATGAAGAATATGTATTTAATGATAAACATATTTTTTCCACTTCAAAAAATTCCGTATTTTTAAATAAAAAACTAAAAGGAAAAGTTTATGGCATTATTGCAAATAATAAATCAGAACTTATTTAAAAAATCGGAATTATGAAAAATCAAACAGTAATAGAAGGAAAAACAACGGCAATTATAAGTTATATAACTTGGTTTGGAACATTGATTGCTTTTATTATGAATAAAGATAAAAAAAATGCTTTCGCAGCTTTTCATATTCGTCAAATGCTAGGATTATCTTTATTTTCAATAGCAAATACCTTTATAATTGCTAAATACTCTGGTTATTGGGTTTATGGAACTATCGATTTTCTATTATTTATATTATGGATAATTGGGTTTATTGGCGTTTTACAAGGTGAAGAGAAAAGAATTCCTTTTTTAGGAGATTTATTTCAAGATTGGTTTAAAGGAATTGCTTAAATACTTTAAAAAAATAATTCATTAATACTCTATTTTATATACCTCAATGAAGCAATTATCTCTTAAATACATTATAAAAGAACCAAAAGTATTTTCAGAAAACACCTCTCTTCTATTGCTTTTACATGGTTATGGCAGTAATGAGCAAGATTTGTTTTCATTTGCCCAAGAATTAAATGACAACTTATTAATTGTAAGTGCACAAGCTCCATTAGAACTTGGTTTTAACAGTTATGCATGGTACACTATTAATTTTAATAACGATGGTGACAATTTTTCAGATATTCCTGAAGCCATAAACGCTCGTAAAAAAATAGCAGATTTTATAGATGAAATACAAAATACTTATAAAATTAAACCAGAAAAAACGATTTTATTAGGTTTTAGTCAAGGAACAATATTAAGTTATGCAATAGCTTTAAATTACCCAGAAAAAGTACAAAAAGTAATAGCCCTAAGTGGTTATATAAATGAAAAATTGCTTACTGAAAATTTAGAAAACAAAAACTATAATTCTTTAGATTTCTTTATTTCCCACGGAACAGTAGATCAAGTAATACCTATAAACTGGGCTAAAAAAGCACCTGACTTTTTACAAAACCTAGGAATAAAATCTATTTTTAAAACCTATCCTATTGGGCATGGAGTTTCACCTCCAAATTTTTTCGATTTTAAAAAATGGTTAGATGAAAGAGTTTAAAACAGTAAAAATTAAAATTGTAATTTTAATAAATTAACTAAAAAGATTCAGCACTGGATTGTAGTTCCAGTTGTTATGGTCTTTTTGGTTAATTTTAATGTATAAAATAAATAAAAATGGAACTATTAGGAATTGATGTAGGCGGAAGCGGAATTAAAGGCGCTTTAGTAAATGTTGAAACAGGAAAATTAACTTCTGAAAGACACCGCATTCCTACACCTCAACCTGCAACACCCGAAAATGTAGCAAAAACAATAAAAGAATTAGTAACTCATTTTAATTGGAAAGGCAAAGTAGGCTGTGGATTTCCAACACCATTACAACATGCAAAATGTTTAACTGGTGGTAACTTAAATAAAGATTGGAAAGGAACTCAAGTAGATGCTCTTTTTAATAAAGAAACAGGAAATGAATTTTTTATTATAAACGATGCCGATGCAGCAGGTTTAGCCGAAATGAATTTTGGAGCTGGTAAAAATGTAAAAGGAGTTGTTATAATGATTACCATTGGTACTGGAATTGGTTCTGGAATTTTTTTAGATGGAAAATTATTACCTAATTCAGAACTTGGTCATGTATTATATAAAAATGGTGATATTTTTGAAAAATATGCCTCCGATGCTGCGCGAAAAAGAGATGACTTAAGCAAAAAAAAATGGGGTAAACGTTTACATGAATATTTTGAACATATAAACTTATTACTATCTCCAGACTTATTTATTGTTGGCGGTGGAGCAAGCAAAAAACTAGATAGATTAGAAAAACAATTTAAATTAGCCGTTCCTATTGTGCCTGCTGAAGCTGAAAATAATGCGGGAATAATTGGTGCAGCTTTGGCTGCCAAATATGGACTTAAATAAACCCTTTAGCTTTAAAATCTAAATATTTATTAATTACGCTAACCGTTAAATTTTTGGGTTTGGTAAGTATTGCAAATATTTCTCTACTTTCTAATTCTTTTACTATTAGTTTTTTTTCAAAATCTTTTATTTATACCCAATAAACACTATTAATAAATAAATTATTCTATTTTTTTGTACTTTAGTTCAAAATGAATCTATGAAAATAAGTTTTAAACAAATTTTTAAAAAGAAAAATAAAATACTAATTATATTAATTTCTTTTTTAGGGGCTTCTATTTATTTCCAAACTTACAATTTCAAATATTCCCTTGATGATGAAATTTATTCTTTTAAAAATAGTGCTACAAAAAAAGGAGTTAATAATATAAATAAGATATTTCAATATGGAAGTTTAAACTTTTATGAAAAAAACCCCTTGAATCAAGGAATATATAGACCCATTACTTTACTATCATTTAGTATTGAAAAATCTATTTTTAACGAGTTCAACCCGTCAAATGGTCACATTTTTAACATCTTTCTATATTTTTTAATTCTACTATTAATTGGTTTTTTACTATTAAAAATTTTACCAGACAACCTACCTAGCTATATCCCTTTATTAATATTAACCTTATATGCTTTTCATCCAATTCATACAGAAGTAGTGGCTAATGTTAAAAGTAGAGATGTTTTGCTTTCTGCTCTATTCTCATTTTCAGCATTGTACTATTGGGTTCTAAATTATCAAAAATTAAAAAGTTATCATTTTTCATTTATTAGTTTTTTGTTTTTATTAGGCTTACTCTCTAAAGAAGAAAGTTTAACCATAATTGCGGTAGCATTTTTAATTGCTTATTTTTTTCTTTCTCAATCCCTAACAAAATCAATTAAACATACTTTTCCTTTTATAATAGGTGGTTGCGTATATTTAATATTGAGATTTATAATACTTGACCCAACTACTTTAGGTATGCAATCTTTATTAAATAATATTTTATACACTGCCCACGGACAGGAAAGAATTGCTACTAATTTGTTTGTTTATATAACCTATATTAAATTACTTATATTTCCATACCATCTTTCTTGGGATTATTCATATAGTCAAATAACTTTAAAATCTTTTAATAATTCCGGAGTAATTTTTAGTTTACTTTTTTTCTCTTCATTAATATTTATTGCTTATAAAGGGTTTAAGAAAAAAAAGATTATAGCATTTGGAATACTTTTTTACATTGTTACATTTTCAATTTTCGCAAACTTTACCACATCAATAACCATTGGTTCTAACCTAGCTGAAAGATTTATGTTTATTCCTTCATTAGGGTTTTGTATTGTTATTGTGTATTCAATATATTTATTAAGTAAAAAAGTTAAAAATGTAAAATCACACGTGTTTACTTTAGGAATTATATCAATTATTGCTATAATTTATTTTAGCAAAAGTTATTCTAGAACAGCTGTATGGAAAAATAATTTAACCCTAACCTCTGCAGATATAGGGAAATCAGTTAATAGCTGGAGATCAAATATGAAATATGCTGAAAATTGCCAGTCTTTTGCAGATCAAATACGTTTATATAAAGATGCAACTAAATTGTATTCAAAAAAAATGGACTCATTATATGGTTTAGCAGCCCAACATTACCAAAAAGCATACAATATTATAGGTTACAAAAAAGAATTAAAAAATAACTTATCCAAGTTAGGAAAATGTTATCTTCAAATTGGAGATACTTTAAAAGCTGAAAAAACATTTTTAATGGCAGCTGAATATCCAAAACTTTATACACCTCTTATTAATTTAGGAATCATTTATTCAAAACAAAAAAAATATTATAAAGGTATTGAGTTTTATCAAAAAGCCCTAAAAGCTAAAGATCCGAATCTATTTTATATTTATAAAAATTTAGGTAATACCTATATTGAACTAAATGATTATACAAAAGCCATAAATTCGTATAAAAAAGCATTAGAAATTAAATCTGATTCTATAATTGAAAAAAACCTATATCTATTATACTCTAGAACTGGTAAAATAGAGAAAGCAGTAAAACTTGAAATGAATGAAATCGTTTCTTCAAAAGAAGAAAGAAATTTTATTAAGTTAAAGAGTATAAGTTATGCTAATTATGAAAACAAGAATTTTAATGAAGTAGTCAAAATTTTATCTAGTATAAAACCTAATTATTATAAGTTTGGTGGCATCAAAAAACATCCAAAATTTTTAGAGAGATTAGGCACTAGTTACTTTTTTATTAAAGATTTCAAAAATGCTAAAAAAATATTTTCTGAAATTATTAATAAAGACAATGATAGCTACACAGCAAACATGTATTTAGGCTTTTTTGCGTACAATGAGAATAAAAACATTACTAAAGCAATATATTATTTTAAAAAATGCTTAACTTCAAAGTCTCCTGATTTATTTGTTGCATATAAAAATTTAGGGGGGCTCTATATTCAAAATAATCAAAAATTAAAAGCTATAGAGTCTTATAAAAATGCATTAAAATATGGTTCTGATACTGAGATACTAAGAAATCTTAAAAATTTAAAAAACCAAAAACCATAAAAATTATCATTGGTTTTCAACTTGTATTTATATTATTAAATAAAACCTTTAGCTTTAAATTCTAAATATTTATTAATTACGCTAACCGTTAAATTTTTGGGTTTGGTAAGTATTGCAAATATTCCTCTACTTTCTAATTCTTTTACTATTAGTCTTTTTTCAAAATCAAATTTTTCAGCAATAGTTTTATGATAAATACTTTGCACATCTTCAGCATTTTCATTTATTAAGCTATTTAATTCTGTGTTTTCAAAAAAGATAACCACCAATAAATGTTGTCTACTAATAGCCTGAAGATATGTTAATTGTCTTTTTAATGAGGAAATATGCTCAAAATTCGTGTACAATAGTAATAAACTTCTTTGCTTAATATTTCGTTTAATAAATGCATATAAATAACCAAAATCAGCATCTGTAAACTTGGTATTAACATTATAAAGGGCTTCATTTATATTATTTAAATGTGTTTTTTTATTACTTGCAGCAATAATAGTATCCACCTTTTTTGAAAAAGTAAGTAAACCGGCTTTATCATTTTTTTTAATGGCAATATTTGAAAATGCCAAAGTTGCATTAATGGCATAATCTAATAATTTTAAATTTTCAAAAGGCATTTTCATAACTCTGCCAACATCAATAACAGAATATATTGGTTGCGATTTTTCATCCTGAAATTGGTTTACCATTAATTGAGATTTTTTAGCAGTAGCTTTCCAATTAATAGTTCTTACATCGTCTCCATAAACATAATTTTTAATTTGTTCAAACTCAAGAGTGTGCCCTATTCTTCTAATTTTTTTTAGTCCAAATTCCGTTAAACGATTACCCATTGCTAAAAATTCGTATTTACGCATTTGCAAATAAGAAGGATAAACTGCAACTTTTTGATTTTGTTGAAAGGTATATCGTTTTGAAGTTAATTTTAAAAAAGAAGAAACATACACATTTAAATTTCCGAAAAAATATTCTCCTCTTTCATAAGGTGTAACTTTATATTCAAAATTGGAAGTTTCTTTACTTTCTATTTCTGCTAAAATTTCAAAATCTCTTTTTTGAAACTGTTCAGGCAATTCATCAATAATTTTAATTCCAACTTTAAAATTATATTTGTTTTTAACGGATATAGGAATTTTATTTAAGTCGGAATTAGAAAATTTATCTCCCAAAATTCTACTTGCTTCTATTCCTTGTTTTTTATGAAAAAGCAAATAAACATCTGTAAAAAACAAAACACCTAAAATGGTTGCCATAAACCAGGCAATAGTATAGAAAATTTGAAACCAAAACGAAATTAAAAAAACAATTACAAGCACACTTAAATACTTAAAAAACCGCTCGTGTATGTATAAATTTCTAATAATATTCATTTTTAATATTTCTATTCTATCTTAAGTTTTCAGTTGCAAACACTTTAAAACTCTATGCAATAAAACCTAGTTACTTAAATTTTACATTGTTATATTCAACTAACCTTTAATCTTTAAACTTTATTCTTTAAATTTTATCTTGGCACTTCTATCGATTGAATTATCATTTCAATTACCTTATCGGTAGTCATTCCTTCCATTTCTCGTTCTGGAGTTAAAATTAAACGATGACGCAACACTGGTTTAATAACTTTTTTAATATCTTCAGGAATTACAAAATCTCGTCCATTAATTGCTGCAAAAGCTTTTGAAGCATTTAAAATAGCTATACTTGCTCTTGGTGAACCGCCAAGGTTTAAATGAGGATGATTACGTGTTTTAATCACTATCTGAACAATATAATTCATTAATTTTTCTTCTATAAGAACATCAAAAATCTGACGTTTATAACTTTTTAATTCTGCTTCTTTAATTATAGTTTCTATTAAATTTTTAGGTGGTATTCCTTTTCTTTCTTGATGTGTTTTTAAAATTAAATACTCTTCATTTTCCTTTGGATAACCAACATCAATTTTGAATAAAAAACGATCTAATTGAGCTTCTGGCAGTGCATAAGTACCTTCTTGTTCTATCGGGTTTTGAGTTGCCAACACCATAAAAGGTAAATCCATTTTATAGGTAATTCCATCCATAGAAATTTGCCTTTCGTCCATAACTTCAAATAGTGCAGCTTGCGTTTTTGCTGGAGCACGATTTATTTCATCAATTAAAACTAAATTAGAAAAAATAGGTCCTTTTTTAAATTCAAAATCACTTGTTTTCATATTTAAAACCGAAGTTCCTAACACATCACTTGGCATTAAATCTGGAGTAAATTGAATTCGTCCAAAACCTGTTTCAATGGTTTTAGCCAATAATTTTGCCGTAATAGTTTTAGCAACACCCGGAACACCTTCAATTAGTACATGTCCATCTGCCAATAAGGCAACCAACAATAAATCAATAAAATCATTTTGTCCTATAATTATTTTACCTAATTCAGATTTTATATTAACAACTGCTTCTTTTAATTTTTCTAAATCAATTCTACTATTAAAATTCACATCCTTATTTTCCATTGAAATTGTTTTTAAATTTTTCTATAAGCTTATTTAATTCTATTAATTCTTTATCTGTAATTGTATTTTTTATTTGAATTTGAGTAATTTTTGTAAATAATTTTGATACAAATTCCACATTATTATTACTTTTGCTCGCTAATTTTTTATAAAAATCATTATTTAATTTAGCAGTTGAAATATTAAACGTACTTCTAATATATTCCAAAAAATAAGTAATTTGTTGTTCTGCAATGTTTTTATGATCTTGATTTTCAAAATACATATTTGCAATAGTTTGGGTAAATGCTAAAGATTGATTTTTTAAAGGTGCAAGAATAGGAATACTTCTTTGCTTCCGTTTTCCTTCAAAAATTAGGAATAAAAGTAATCCAATTAGCACAAAATAATATGCATATTTAAGTGATTTAGAACTTAATAAATAATGCATTGGCGATTTTATTTTTGATTTACCTGATTTATAATAAGCATCCCAAATAATAGGAATATCCGACCTAATATAAGATAAAACATTTGCTGTTTGCTGTTCATTTTCGGTTCTTAAAATAGCATAATTTGTAAATAATTCAGGAAATGTGAAAAAATAAAAATGTCCTTCGCCATAATTAAATTTCACAAAATCAATACCTTCTTCGATTCTCTTATTTTCCTCGTTTACATAACCAGTAATTCCTAAAACAGTGGTATTTAAAGTATCTATTT
>JGI24024J18818_10000978_pt1 | contig 11444 bp, 8 predicted proteins | sample Cruoilmetagenom2_FD_18818 | JGI IMG/M metagenome (IMG submission 18818) | reverse complement strand
AGCAAACGTAAACCCTTCAATAACTACAAGCCTACTGTTTGTTTTATCCTCAATAATATAATTAATAAATGGCCCAGCCATAAATGCATTTTTAACTTCCCAAGTGCTTCTAGTTTCAATTGCTGGCTTGTTATCTATAATCGTTTTGTTTAGATAAGGCGTATAGGCTTCTTCGGTAATCATATAAGAGCCATCAAGAGGTCCAGGAATATAAGCTTGTCCAATTGAATCCCTCATTTTAATAATATCGTTTATAGCATCTTCATCATTAGAAATTGCTCCTAAGGGCATTTCGTAAAGCATGATATTCATTGTTCCTGTTTTAATATCTTTTCGCAGCCAGAAAAACGAATTCTCTTCTTTTGCAACTCGATAAGCTGTTGAAAAATTAATTGTTAGCCCAAGTGTTTTTTCAATATTATTCTTTGTGTTAAGAGATTTCTTTATTCGTCTTTGATTTTCTTTTATCTCAGCTTTTTTAAAAACACTTACTATTTTTTCAGCATTTATCTCTAATTGCTCATTAATTTCTTTATTGGTGTTTCCGCTTACTAAAATTAATTTTTGAGGTGAAGCAAAAACATCTTTTAAAAATTTAGTTTCTGCTGGTTTTCCTTTTTCAATTTTTAAAATAGTTCTGTTCTTTGTAGTAAAATCCTTAAACACAACAGTAGGCATTTGTCGCATATTAAATAACGGCTCTTCTTGTGGCAAACCATAAACTGGCGCTCCAAGTATTAAGCGTATTTGTTCGCCTATACTACCTTCCCAAAGTTCATTATCTATAACTACCGATAAGTTGTTTATATTCCCAGATGATGAAGTAAGTATTCTTTTCCCTTTAGAATTGTTATTGCAGGCTATTAAAAATACTAACGCAAATACTAATGCTATTTTTTTCTTCATGTTTTCTATTTTAAGTTGAATTAATTCTTAGAAATAATTAAAGACATTCCAGATTTTAATTTTGTACCACTAATATCGTTCCAATCTTTAATATTTTGAACAGAAACTCCAGGGAATTTTTGAGATATACTCCAAAGTGAATCTCCGGGTTTTACTTTATAGGTTTTTACATTGCTATTATTTGTCTTCTTAGTTTTAGAAGTATTAGATGCTAATTTACTTGGGGATGAAGCTGGTTTTGTAGGATAAATTGTTAAGCGCTGTCCTATCCGTAAATTGTTACTCCTTAGGCCATTCCATCTTTTTATCTGACTTACTCTCACTCCATAACGCCTTGCTATTTTGCCTAAATAATCTCCTGATCTTACTTTGTAACGTATTCTAGATTCAACTTTTAAAAATTGAGGTAGAGGTTTTTCTCGTTTGTTGAATTCTTCTTTTACAAATGCATATATTTTCTCTTCATTGTTTACAAAACCTCCAATATGTTCTCTTGGTAATCGCAAAGTGTAGTTTTCGCCTTCAATAAAAGGAATAATATCCAATTTATAAGATGGATTTAAAAACTGTAATTCTTCAATTTTAACACCAGTAAGTTCTGACACTTGATCTAGAGTTATCATTTGTTTTACATGTATTGTATCGGTTTCAATGTAATTAAATTTTGTTTTTTGTGGCTGAAATCCATGTTCTTCAGCGTATTCAAAAATATACATAGTCGCTAAAAATGCTGGTAAATATCCAGCTGTTTCTCGTGGAAGATGAGGTCTAATATTCCAATAGTTTTGATAACCTCTAGATCGTCTAATGGCTTTTGTAACGTTTCCTGGTCCTGAGTTATACGCAGCTAATGCTAAGTCCCAATCACCAAACACTTTATATAAACTTGCTAGATATTTACTAGCGGCTTCTGTAGATTTTATAGGGTCGCTTCTTTCGTCGACATAGCTACTTACGTCTAACCCAAACTGTCTTCCTGTAGTAAACATAAACTGCCATAATCCTGTAGCTCCAACTCTAGATTTTGCTCTTGGTTTTAAAGCTGATTCAACTATTGCTAAATATTTAACCTCTAAAGGAATATTGTAATTATCAAGTTCTCTTTCAAACATGGGGAAATAATATTCACTTAACGCCATTAATCTTTCTAAGGATTGTTTTCTGTTTTTAAGGTAATTTTTGATAACATTCTCTAAAGACGGATTATATTCTATATTAAAAGGTGTTCTTGCATTAAGTTCTATCAATCTCTTTTTAAGTGTATCGGTTGGAAGCTCTGGATAATAAATAGAATCATATTTTAATTCTCTTACTGTTTTGTAAATAGTATCGTATAGGGATGAACTGTATAGCTCATTTAACCATTTTTGATCTATCTGGGAAGCATTAATATTGTCTTCTAATTGCCTTTTTATTAAAGTGTCTGAAATGGGTTTTATCTCTTTTATAAGCTGAGAATTTCTGTCTATTAATGTGTCAGAAATTATTTCTTTCCCTGTTGAGATTGAATCATGTGTTTGTGAAAAGGTAAGTTGTACACAGAAAAATATTATAAATAATCGTAAACTCATTTGTTCGTGTAAATATATTATTGAACGATATTTATGCTAAAATCGTGTTTTTTTAATACACATAAAAATTTAGAGGATTTTAAGTGTCCATAATCGCTGCTATTCCTGGGAGAATTTTACCCTCAAGGCTTTCTAACATTGCACCTCCTCCTGTGCTTACATAACTTACTTTGTCTTGAAAGTTAAATTGTTTTACTGCTGCAACAGAATCTCCTCCTCCAACTAATGAAAATGCTCCATTTTTTGTTGCTTCAGCAATAGAATTTCCTATTGAAATAGTTCCATTAGCAAAGTTACTCATTTCGAAAACGCCAAGCGGTCCATTCCATAAAATGGTTTTACATTGCATTACTATATTGTGGAAAAATTCTATCGATTTTGGTCCTGCATCTAATCCTTGCCATCCATTTGGAATAGAACTTACATCAACTATTTGAGTTTTTGCATCATTACTAAATGCATTTGCTGCAACAACATCTACTGGTAAATGAGTTTGTACATTTTTAGCTTCTGCTTGTTTTAATATTTCTAAAGCAAGCTCGATTTTATCGTCTTCACAAATAGAATCTCCAATGACTCCTCCTTGAGCTTTTATAAAAGTAAATGTCATGCCTCCTCCAATAATTAGGTGATCTACTTTATCGAGAATGTTTTTAATAATAGTGATTTTCGATGATACCTTAGCGCCTCCAAGTATTGCTAAAACTGGTTTTTCTCCTGTCTTCATTACTTTTTGTATGCTTTCAATTTCTTGAGCTAGCAAAAAACCAAAACATTTTGTGTTAGGGAAAAATCGCGCAACTATAGTTGTTGAAGCATGTGCTCTATGTGCGGTACCGAAAGCATCATTTACATATATGTCTCCAAGCTTCGATAACTGTTCAGCAAAGTCTTTATCTCCCTCTTTTTCTTCTTTATGAAATCGTAAGTTTTCTAATAATAAAATCTCCCCTGGCTGTAAATTATTTGCGGCTTGCAATGCTTCATCACCAATACAGCTAGGAACAAATCTTACTTCTACTCCAATTATGTTCTCTACTGTATCAACAATGTGTCGTAACGAAAACTCTTCTTGTATTCCTTTTGGTCTTCCTAAATGAGACATTAAAATGCAACTTCCTCCATCTTCAAGGATCTTTATTATTGTTGGCTTTGCAGATTGGATTCTTGTAGCATCAGTGACTTCAAATTTTTCATTTAATGGCACATTGAAATCGACTCGGATTAATGCTTTTTTATTCTCGAAGTTAAAATCGTTGAGGGTTTTCATTTTCTAAAAATTAGAAAACAAATATAAATTAAGAATCCGAGTAACTTATAATAAATTACTCGGATTCTAAAAATATTCTTAACACTTATATGAATATCTTATCTATTATTTCTTAATCACCCTTACGGTTTGGGAAATTCCATTAGACTCCACCTTCGTGAAATAAACGCCTTTGGCTAAATGTGAGATGTCTAATAATATTTCTGTTGAATTTCCTTTTTGTGTTAGTATTTCTTTCCCTAAAACATCATAAACGATTGCATTATCAAGAATTGCATTTGCTTTTAACCTTAAAGCTCCTTGTGTTGGATTTGGTCCAAAGGAAAACCCATCTATTAAATTATTAGATGTTGATAACGTAACTGTTTTAATTTCAAAATTATCTAATCCTATATAGCCATTCCCATTTTGGTATATAACTAGGCGCATTCTTACATAATCATGCCCTGAAGGAACATCAAATTTAATTTCAGTCCAATCTGTTAAAGAAAATTTACCTCCTTGTGTAGTTGCAAAAACATTTATATGCTCATCTGGTGATAACCAACTCGTTCCATTATCATAAGATAATTCATAATAGATGTAATCGAATTTATCTAAAAAAAAGTAATGTAATCTAAATGTAAATTCTGCGCCTAATTTACTAGTTGCAAAAGGAGCAAAAGTAAGAATGTGTTCTGGTGAATCTTCACCAGTCAAAGCTTCAGTTGTGGGATTGTCTAAATCTCTACCCGCTAAATACGAACCACCTGAAAAAGCTCCAGTAATTCTTCCATTTTCTTGAGAATAATCAGTCCAAAGATCTGTGTCTGAGTTTTCAGCATAAAACGGAATATTGGATGTGTAATCCCAATTATCAATAGACGAACCTTCAAACCCTCGAAATGCTGTTTGAGATATTAATACTGACATGTTTAGAGTCAGAAAAGCCAGAGTTAAAGTAGTTTTGTTCATATAATTAGTTTTAAATAACTAAAGATTAATAGATTATGGATATACGAAACTATTAAAAAAGGTTGTTGTTGCATAGAAAACTCGACAACAACCATATATATTAGACTTAATGCTTTAGGTTTTTATAAAAACCGATAATCAGTCTTTTATGTCGGACTTAATGCATTTACATTAATGAAATCGGTTATATTTGCTTTATGCTTTTTAACGAAATACTAGGTCAAGAACACCTTAAAAGCCATTTAACTCAGAGTGTTGATAAAGGTAGGATTCCTCATGCTCAACTTTTTGTCGGTCAAGAAGGGTCTGGCACTTTACCAATGGCAATAGCCTATGCTCAATATATTTTATGTAACAATACTAATGGAGAGAATGCTAACGGCAATAATGCTTGTAATTTAAAATTTAATACCCTATCACATCCAGACTTACATTTTGCATTTCCAGTCACAACGACTGATAAAGTTAAAAGCAAGCCTGTTTCTAATTTCTTTTTAGAAGAATGGAGACAATTATTAAACCAACAACCATACTGTAATTTGTTTGATTGGTACAAAGAGCTTGGTGTCGATAATAAGCAAGGGCAAATTGGAGTTGACGAAGCTCAAGAAATCGTAAAATCTCTATCTTTGAAATCGTATGAAGGTGGCTATAAGGTCATGCTTATTTGGATGGCAGAAAAAATGAATATTGCCTGTGCTAACAAATTATTAAAGCTTATTGAAGAACCTCCCAATAAAACTGTTTTTATTCTAATTTCGGAGGATGAAGAACAAATTATAAGTACAATTCGTTCTCGTTGTCAAATACTCCATTTTCCATCACTAGCGACTGAGCATATTAAAAATGGTTTAATTAAAAAATATGATCTTGAAGTTTCGGTCGCAACAAAAATTGCGAACAGAGCAAATGGAAATTACAATAAAGCTTGCGATTTAGTATATCAGGATTCAGAAGACTTACAATTTGAAGAATGGTTTATCTTCTGGATTAGAAGCGCTTTTAGGGCTAAAGGAAATAAAAGTGCAATCCATGATTTAATGTCTTGGAGCGAAGAAATTGCCAAAACAGGTCGAGAAACACAAAAACAATTTTTAAACTTCTGTGTAGATTTTTTTAGACAAGCACTTTTATTAAATTATGGAGCAGACCAATTGGTTTATATGGAAACTAAATCTAAAAATTTTAAATTAGAAAATTTTGCTCCCTTTGTTAATGATACAAATATTTTAGAAATTAATACAGAGCTTCAAGATGCAATTTATCACATAGAGCGCAACGGAAATTCTAAAATCATTCTTACGGATCTGTCAATAAAACTCACGCGATTACTTCATAAAAAATCCGCCTAAGCATATGGCGAATTTAAAAACATGGTTTGTTATTGTCAATCCAACTTCTGGAAGCGGTACAGGTAAAAAAAAGTGGCCTAAAATTAAAGAGTTACTAAAAACTTACGGTTTTAGTATTCAATATGCTTTTACTGAATTTGATAAGCATAGCGGTCAAATAGTAAAAACTGCTATCGAAAAAGGATTTATAAATATTATAAGTGTAGGTGGCGACGGAACTTTACATAACATTGTTAATGGTATTATGCAGCAAAGAAATACGCCATCAACAAATATAAACGTTGGTGTTATTCCTATTGGAACTGGAAACGATTGGATTAAAACACATAATATTCCCATTGATACTGAAAAAGCAATTCAGCTTATTAAAAAAGGGAATACTAAACTTCAAGACGTTGGTAAAATAGAGTTTACCAATCAAGATAAAGAACTTGTATATTTTATAAATCTTGCTGGAGTTGGGTTTGATGGACATGTTGTAAGCAATATTGAAAAATATAAACATTTTGGTGCTATATCCTATCTTATTGGAGTACTTTTAGGTTTAACGTCTTTTAAAAATTTCGATTCGAAAGTATTAATAAATTCTAAAGAAATTTATGGAAAAACACTAATGGTTTTAATTGGTTTATGTAAATATTCTGGTGGTGGAATGCAACTTACTAAATCACCTAACCCTTTTGATGGTTTGTTTGATGTTAGCATCGCAAAAAACTTTAGCAAGATTGATGTTATTAAAAATATATTCAAAATTTTTAATGGCAATATTGTTAAATATAAAAAGGTTGAAACGCATAAAAGCACAAAAGTAATCGTTGAAATTATTGAAGAGAATCAGCCTTTTATTCAAGCAGATGGTGAGTTGGTAGGAAAAGGAGATATAAGCGTTTCTTTAGTTCCTAAATGCTTTTCATTTTACGGTAACTAAAAGTTTAGAACTCTAATCTGAACAAGAGGTTTGGTGTTATGCCTAATGACGACTTATTAATTTCTCTAATAATTGTTGAGCCATCTGTTTCATCCAGTCTAGTTTTATATGTTCTGCTTAAAATATTATTGTTATTGTAAATATTTTGGAGAGAGAATCCAAGCTTTCCTTTCCAATTTTCATTTTTAGAGATATTGAATTTATACGTTGTTGAGATATCTAATCTATGATAGTTAGGTAAACGGTTTTTATTAATTTCATCGAAATCAATTAAAACAGCATCATTAGTTTCAATTAGTCCCAAAGCTTTAGTATAAGGTGTGCCTGTTCTAATAATCCATCCTAGCGATAAATTTATATTTTTCCACTCATAACTATGAGACCATGAAAGTTGATGGGTTATGTCAAAGTTCCCAAAAAAAGAATTTCCATTATTAATTTCACTAAATGTAAATTTATTATCAATATATGAATAGCTTAACCAAGTTCTATAACTGTTAATCTTCTTCTTAATTAATATATCTAGTCCATAAATCTTACTCTTCCCTTTCGAGAATGTGGGCTCGTTAACACTATCGAAACCTAATGTAAAAGATGTTAGTCCTTTTACGTCTTTTAAATATGCATCTACATCTATATTCCATCCATTTTTTCTATATACAAATCCAGTTGTTAATTGATTGCTTTTTAATAACGGAACAAGATTATCATCTGCTAATGCCCAAATTTGATTTTCAAGACCAAACTCTTGTGTGTTAAATTCTACCACTTGGCTCACAGCTTGATGTAAACGTTCGAATGAAAGTTTGATTTTTAAATTAGGTTGTAAATTATATCCAAATTGTGCCCTAGGCTCTATAATAAATTTATCTAAAACTGAAATATGATTAGCTCTTATCCCAGTATTAATAATCCATTTATTATCTTTTCTGTACTCATAATCCACATATAATGCATGAGAGTTATTCGTTTCAGAGCTTGCCTCGCTAAAACCCTCTTCTTCGCTTTCACTATCTTGAAAATTTAAAGCAAATTTTACTTTGTTGGCTGAAAACTGATACCCAAAACTAATGTTATTAGACGTATTTAAAGTCCAATCTGTATGAAATGAAAATCCTAAATCATCAATTCTATTTTCTTTATTGAGTCTATCGCTAAACTCATCTGTAATACTGTTTGTGCCAATATATTTTAAATCAAAGTTAGAGTAGTATGCGTCAAAAGTATGAGATACTTTGTTGCTATATTCATGATTCCACGACAAACTAGAGCCCTTATTTTCAACTTCTAACTTGTCTTGTGAGGCTTCATCAAATTCTTCAATTAAAAACCCATAATCCAATTTATTTTTCGTGAATAAATTACTAAAAATGATTTCATCTTTTTCGCTTGGTTTAATAATGGTCTTTATTGTAAAATCAGAAAAATAAAAAAGGTCTTTGGTTATTTTAACCACATCATCTTCAAATACTTTGTTACCTTCTGAGATTTTAGTGTTTTGAAAAACTCGTTCTGATAAATTTTTAAACGTAGGCGTTTCAAAAGCGTCTGTTATAGATCTTCTTCCTGAAACTAATACAGCCACTTTATTACCAACCGGCACTTTTAAATAAGCATCAGCATGTGTCATATTAAATCCAAAGCCTCCTTGAAATGAATCTGAAATTTTATTATCCGAAGAGATGTCTATCACACTTGAAATCCTATTGCCATATCTCGCCTTAGTTCCGCTTTTAAAAAGCTGAATTTCTTCTGTTATATAAGGATTAAAGGCGGAAATTGTTCCAAAAAAATGTCCTGAATGATACATTTTAATACCATCCCAAAGTATTAAATTTTGATCTGGAGTTCCTCCTCTAATATATAGTCCAGAGGCTGTCTCCGTCGGGCTCTGTACTCCAGGAATTAATTGTAGGTTCAACAAAACGTCTGGCTCTATCAGCCCAGGAAGAATGCCTAGTTTTTTTGGAGAAATTAAAATTGAGGCATCATTTCTTCCCTCTACTCCAGAGGTTAGGTATTCATTAATTATCACTTCTTCAAGTAACTGAGTATTCGAAAGGTTTGTTGGTGTTTGTTTTTTAAGAATATAGTAGCGTCTTGTGACTTTATTAAATTCAATATCTGCCTGAGATTCTATGGCGATAAAAATTTCTTGCAAGGTGGCTTCAACATGTTGAAAAGTGATGAAGATGTTATTAATTAATTTAGAACTGAAAGATAGTTTTACATTAAACTTATTTTCAATATCAACAATCACCTCACTTAAGGGTTGGTCATTATAATCTACAGATGCCTTTTCTTGAGACATCAATAAAATTGGAAATAATAAAATAAATATTGCAGCCTTAAACTTCATTTTGGGGTTTACTCAATATAAAACAATTCTTAAAAATAAGAATAATATTGAAACCAGACTGCTTTTTTGTTCTATTCTATTTAATAGAATTAACTAGTAAGATTGTGTTTTTGCCCTTTGCAGCATAAGAAATATCCATAGGCGCAAAAACTGTTTTAAGCGCTAATTTTATATCTGAGTGCGTAAAGCTTCCTGTAAATCGCTTGTTAACATCAATTTTAGATTTATCGAAAACAATCTCAAACTGATTTTCTAATGAAGTCATTACTTCCGATAATGGTGTTTTATTAAATGTGCTTTCTCCTTGCAACCAATTAGGCTCGTCAAGAATAAAGTCCCAGACTTCTGCATTATTGTTTACAATCCTAAATGCTTTCCCTTGGGTAAGTATCGCTTCATTATTTGTGGCACTGCTTATAACCTTAACTTTTCCTTCGAAGCATTGCACTTCAAAATAGTTGTCTCTCGCGGTAATATTAAATTCTGTACCTAATACTTCTATTGTACCTTCTGTGGTATTAACTTTAAAAGAAGTTCCTTTTTCTACATCAAAAAAGGCTTCTCCATTAAGGGTTAACTCTCTATTATTTTCCCATTGTCTGGATTTATAATCTAATTGAGAATTAGCGTTAAGCTGTACTTTAGAAAAATCGGGAAGTGTAATTGCTAATTGTTCTGAAAAATCTGTTTCAAAATGAGTTTGACCATTCATGAAATAGAATACTCCAAAAGCAAGAACTATTGAAGCTGCAACTCCATATGCCCAATTTGGGATAAGCTTTATTACTTTTGGTTTCGCAATTAACTCTTGAATGGCATTTTCATGTTGAATTTTTTCAAACAGTTCTAATTTATTATATAAAGGTGCATCAAGTGTTTGAGATGCATCATTAATTTTTTTATAAATTGGGTAATCTTTGGTCTTTTTAAAAGTCTCGAGCTCTTCGGGAGTTAGGTCTCCTGAAATCCATCGCGCTAAAAAAGTATTATCGGTTAAGTGACTCTCCATGTAATTAGTTAGATTTGTTAAAAGTAAAACAGTTATATTAAGCTTTACCCTACTTTTAAATATTTCCTATTTGCTCTCTTAATGTAATTAATGCTTGGCTCATCCGTTTTTCTACCGCCTTAATTGTTATGCCTACAATTTCAGAAATTTCGGAATATTTCTTCTTATCAATTCTGCTTAATAAAAATACTTCTCTCTGCTTTTCGGGTAAATTAGCAATAACTCTTTTTAATTTTATCGCAAACTCTTGCTCTTCAAGTAAAAATTCTGGAGACTCGTTTGTGCTCCCTTTTGCTAAATAAACTTGATGTTCAAGCTGGATTTTTTTGTGAGCTACTTCGTTTAAAAATTCATTTTTTGATATTGTATAAAGATAAGATTTAGCCTTACCTAATATTATTTTTGAACAATTATTCCAAAGTTTTACAAATGCATTTTGAACTATATCCTCTGCCTGTTGTGTATCACCACATTTATAATATATAAAATTTCGTAATGTTTGAGAATAGTTGTTGTAAATCCATTCATAGGTCTTTTCGTCGCAAACAGATTTAGTTTTTTCACTCATAAGCACGAATTAATATTGGGGTTTGAATTCAAAAATAAATAAATTTCAAATAAAAAGTAGGGTGTTTTCAATTATAACTGTTTTAAATCTATACAGAGTATTAAAAATTAAATCGCCCCATTTCATTTTTTAATATTTTCTTCTTTAAGATAATATGAAACCCAAGTCATTTATCTTAATTAAAGTTTAGTTACTTTTTTGCCCAATTTCAAATTAAATAACCTACAAGAATAAAAAAATCAACGTCAATTATATAATTGACGTTGGAATTTTAAATATAAAAAGCAATTTTAAAATTGAAGTTTATATTAGATTTAAAAGCATAATTGATTGATAGCCAATAAGTTTGGAAACAAAGCATGACCCCAATCTGTAAGTCTTTGTTTCATATTTATTGAAAATAAAATTATATTTATTATAATCACCTACTTAGAGGGGAGGGAGACCCATATTACAAAACTCTGTTTAACCCAAATTAAACAGAGTTATTTTTTTTGTATAGATTTCAAAAAAAATCTTAGTAAAAA
>JGI24024J18818_10000976_pt1 | contig 11474 bp, 10 predicted proteins | sample Cruoilmetagenom2_FD_18818 | JGI IMG/M metagenome (IMG submission 18818) | reverse complement strand
TGCGTATGGACAATATCTGGATTCAATTTTTTAATAAGATTCAGAAATTCAAAGTATAAAAAAGGATTGTGCCTACCAGAACCAGAGGAGAGTCTATAGATTTTAATGTTCTTGTTTAATCTCTCTTCAATTTCGTTTTCTTTAAAGAGTACAACTTCAATTTGAATACTTTCTGACAGCTCATTGCAAAGCTCTACAAAACTTTTTTCTGCCCCTCCCCATCCTTTTGAAGCAATAAATTGCAACACTTTCATGATATATTCCTTTTACTCTGTTCGGATTGATAATAGACTGATAGGATCTTTTGAGTGATCAGTTCATAACCTGCTTCATTCATATGTGTATTATCCAAATAATAATCTGTATGATTCAAAAAATCATTGTAGACATCAACAAAGTGCACATAAGAATATTGTTCTGACAATTGAAATAATGCTTGATTATATCTCATGATTTCACTATTTCTAGATGTATCTAAATTTGGTATGGTAGAAATAAGAAAAATAGCACAATCTTGAGCTTGCTGAATAACTGATTTTATATTATTCTCATACTCTTCTAAAGATACAACATTTAAAACACCCAGAAGTTTATTTAATCCTATTTTTTTCGCGATTTTTTTATATTTTTTTACTATTTTCCGAAAAATTTTTCGTATTATATTCTCAGGATAATACAATACGTATGGTGCATATTTAAACGTTTTCCATGAGTCAACTAACCCATACTGTATTAAAATAATTTCAGTTTCTTGATCTCTATAATCCTGAAAAAAATGCAACATTTCATTGGTTGTGGACATAGTAAATCCACAGTTATCAACAGTTTTATTGAGTGCCTTAGCAACAAGTTCAGGATAAGCATTCACCTCCAGATCCTGTACACCTAATGTATTACAATCACCCAGTGCTAAAATCTTAGACATTTAATCTACCCTTTTCATATACTTTTAAAGTCTCATCTACCATCTTTTTCAATGAAAAGTTCTCACTAATATAGCGATATCCATCAAACTCCAAATGACTACACTGATCTATACATTCAGCCAACACTTCACTCTCACCTACAGGATAAAAGAACCCATTTTCACCTTCTACAATAATATCCAGTACTCCACCATGATCTGTAGCTACCACTGGTGTATGAAGCGCTAGTGCTTCGGCTACACTTCTGCCAAAACTTTCCGGTTTTTTGGAACTGCTGACTACCACATCACTCAAGGAATATATCTCTGCAACTTTATTTTGTGAACCGGTAAAGATGATGTTGTCCTGTAAATCTAATTCTTTAACTAATACTTCTAATGAATGAAAATACTCCTGTTTATCCTCTCGTACACCCCCCACAATAAGCCCAACTACAATTGGATTATCTTTTTTTAATAAGGCAATTGCACGAATAAATGTCTGATGGTCTTTCAGTTGGGTAATGCGTCCTACTGTAGTGATGATACGTTTATCATCTAAATGATATTCTGTTTTAAAATTCTCTATAAACTTCGTATCAATATTTGCAGGATTAAATTTTTCTAAGTCTATCCCTCTGGGAATAACCGTGATCTTTTTCTCTTCTGTCTGATAATGCTCTTGAATATAAAACTTAATAACCTCGCTCACGCAAATCACACTATCACTTTTTGTCATGATAGCACTGTAGGGACTCACACTATTGAAGCCATGTACAGTAGTAATAAAAGGGATATGAAGCTTTTTATTTGCTAAGTAGGTAAGCCAAGCCGGAACGCGACTTCTTGCATGAAGTATGTCAGGGTTTAGATCTCTCAATATTTTTCTTAATTGAACCATACGAACAGGAGCCGTAAAAGGATTTTTAGAACAAACATCAAACGTGATATGCTTTCCACCCTCTTGCTCTATCTGCTCCTGAAGTTTCCCCCCTGCACTAATAACAATACTTTCATGCCCTAGTTTCACTAGCTCACGACTGAGTTCCATGGTGCCACGTTCTACACCACCTTCATTAAGTTCGGGCAATAGTTGTACTATTTTCATAAGTTCACCTCTTTGAGGTATGTTCTAAAATCTATTTTTTTATTTTTATTTTTTATCGTGCCGTCGAAAATATGCAGATACGCTTCTTTTTCTAAAGCATCTATAAATCGGGTGAATTTATTTTCTTCTTGACTCTCTAAAGGCAATATAACAACATTAGACTCACCATAAGCTACTGCTTCAGAAATCATAGAAGTACTATCTCCTGTGATAAAGACTGTCTCACAGAGATCAAGAAAATCTGGGATAGGGTTGATAGGATTTTCAGAATAAATCACTTCATACTCAAAATGATACGATTCAATCAATCGCTCTATCGTTTCAGAAGTTCTTGGTGAAGTCGTAATAGCGATCTCATATCCTTGGTAGTGCTTCACAATAAAGTCAAGTTGTGTCTGAAGCTTCTCTTTTAACATTGTATATATCTTATTATCCCCACCTATCACTATACCTATGGATTTCCTTTTTGCTGCATACAAACCTTTAGGTTCTATATAAGAAAAATTTGCAGGTATTTCTATGATATTATCTTGCTTTGGGGGTTTGTCATGACTCTGTGCAAAAATAGTATCAAAATCAAAACGATAACCCTTTGGCAGCATCATGGTAATGGATTTTGCTTGCATAGCGGCAGCTAAAACCTTTACTGCATAGTATGTTGTGGAACCTGCCCCTACAACCATCTCATACTCTTTATTCACTTGTGTGTGAAATAAGACTTTTGATTTAATACCCAATATGTCAAAAAGATATGAAACAGTTTTCAAAAACTTGTTTTTAAATCGTACTTCAACGATATCATACGCTTTACCTAAGTGTCTGGCAAATGCTATAGATTGATTGAGATGTCCCATACGACCATCACTCAAAATCAATATTTGACTCATATTCGCCACCGATTGTGCATCCAAAACCATTGCGCTGGATATTTTTGAATTATTTCCTCTATCGCTTGATTATATTTCAAAGTCATCGCTTCTAATTTCTTTTCTTTATCAGCTATCTCATCTGCAACATAATCAATAGGCTCATTGATGATCATCTCATACAATCCATCACTGTCCCTAGCAATAAAAATAGGCACGACCAAAGAATCAAGTTTTAACTTTAATGAAGCAATAGATAAAGTTGTTTCAGCAGGCTGTCCAAAAAAATCTACCTTAACACTATTTAAACTTCCAGCTTTTTGATCGATCAAAAGTCCCACATTTCCGGCACTTTTTAACCTTCTGATCATAGCCAGCATTGCTTTCTTTTTGCTCACTGCATCATTACCGTATTTTTCACGAAATGGTGTTGTGATATTGGTATCTATAAGCTTATTATTCCCTTTACGTCCTATAGCCAACACAGGAAGTCCATTTTTAGCTAGAAAATGTGCTGCTAGTTCCCAGTTGGAGAAATGTGCAGTCATAACGATCACTCCATGGGGACTATTTTGTGCTATATCTTGTAGTTTTTCTTTGGCTTCTTCTTGATTTTTAACGGCTTCATCAATGTCAAATTGTCCAGTAAACATCAACAGGATTTCAGCAATGGTTATAGAAAGTTCAATATATACTTTTTTGGAAAGTGCCAATATCTCTTCGGAACTTTTCCCGGGAAATGCCATAGTGAGGTTTTTGATAGTAAGATGACGTCTTTTTTGATCTAAATGATAGACAAGAAGGGTAAGACTTTTCATGATAGCATAGATAAATGATTTAGGTGCTATCTTTGCTAACCATAAAAATAGTTTTACTAAGCTATATTCTATTTTTTCTCTCATCCTCAACCTACTACTTACTGCTTTAATACGTTATTTTATCCAAAAAGCCTAAAGGATGAAGGCAAAAACATCTGCTTTCAATTTAATTTGCTATAATCACGATAATTTATAGACTATCAAAGGAACAATATCGTGATAGGAATCGTCGATTACAACATGGGTAACCTGGCTTCTGTTATCAATGCATTTGCAAAAGTGGGTGCAGATGTTACACTTGAGAGTGACCCTAAAAAACTTAACCAGTATGACAAACTTATCTTACCTGGTGTAGGCGCATTTGGTGATGCCATGGAGCACTTAAAAGAAAATGGGATGGATGAAGCTGTAAAGAACTTTGCAGCAAGCGGAAAACCTCTTTTAGGTATCTGTCTTGGTATGCAACTGCTTTTTGAAAGTAGTGAAGAGTTTGGCACCACACAAGGACTTGGACTCATCCCCGGAAAAGTTGTTGCTTTTGATGAAAACAAATTTGACCATCCCCTTAAAGTACCACATATGGGGTGGAATGAACTGTTCGTTCAAAATGACACAGCCATTTTTGATGGTTTAGCTAAAGATTTTTATCTTTACTTTGTGCACTCCTTCCACGCTGTATGTGAGGATAAATATACCATAGGAAAAACACACTATGGATATGAATTTGTATCTGCCGTACAAAATGGAAACATTTACGGCATACAGCCCCACCCAGAAAAAAGCCATGATAATGGGCTTAAAATTATAGAAAATTTTGTAAAATTATAGGAATAACAATATGACAATACTACCAGCAATAGACCTTAAAGATGGTAAAGCCGTAAGACTCAGCAAAGGGCTCATGGAGTCTGCAAAGATATACTCTGATGAACCTTGGCAAGTTGCCAAAAGATTTGAAGAACTTGGAAGTGAATGGGTACACCTTGTTGACCTTAACGGTGCATTTGCAGGTAAACCTGAAAACCTGGAACAGATCAAACAGATCCGTGAACACTGTAACCTAAAGCTGGAGCTTGGTGGGGGAATTCGTGATGAAGAGACTATCAAGATGTATCTTGAACTGGGTGTAGACAGACTCATCTTAGGTTCTGTTGCAGTAAAAGACCCTCAATTTGTCAAAGATATGGCTGCAAAATATCCTATCGTTGTAGGTATCGATGCTATTGACGGTATGGTCGCTGTAGAGGGTTGGGCAGAAGTTTCAGATATGAAAGCTACTGACCTCGCCAAAGAGTTTGCTGATGCAGGGGTTGAAGCCATTATCTGTACAGATGTAGGTCGTGACGGGATGATGACTGGCGTGAACGTAGATTTTACCGTAGAGATCGCCAAAGCGTCTGGTCTTGAAACTATTGCTTCTGGTGGATTAAAAGATATGACAGACATTCATGCTCTAATAGAGGCTGGCGTCGATGGTACAATCGTAGGTAAAGCATTCTATGAAGGAACACTTGATTTAGAAGACGCGTTTAAGGTAGCGAATGCAAGATAAATATTATGAACTCACTGTCACACTTAACAATGACTTTGTTGATTTTATCGCAGACTTCATTGCTAACATTTATGATGATGGTTTGGAACTGGGTAAAGGAGAGATCATCATACGAAGTGAATCTGATTTAACTTTCGTTAAAGATGCTCTTGTATCCTTAGGCCAAAGTTTAAATGGTTCCATAGAGATGACATACAAACTTGAAGAAAAAGAAAATGTAGACTGGATCAAAACCTATCAGGATTCCATTCAACCTATAGAAGCAGGCAAGTTTTACATCTTCCCGAGTTGGTATGAGCCTAAAGAGGATTTGATCAATATCAAAATAGACCCTGCTCTTGCTTTTGGTTCGGGGCACCATGCAACTACATTTTCATGTCTGGAAGCTATTAGCACTTATGTAGATGCCGGTAAATCTGTCATAGATGTAGGTTGTGGTTCTGGTATCTTGGGTCTTGCATGCAAGAAACTGGGTGCCAACGTAGAACTCTGTGATACGGATCCACTCTCTGTTGAGAGTTGTAAAGAGAACTTTGAGCTTAATGAAGAGAGTTATGACAAACTTTGGGAAGGCTCCATCGATAAGGCTGAAGGTACTTATGATGTAGTTATCGCAAATATTATTGCAGATGTACTTAGATTCATCGCAAAAGATCTGAAATCTGCATGTAAAGAAGATGGACTCCTGATACTTTCAGGTATCCTAGATAAAAAAGAAAACCTGGTTGTAGAGTCGTTTAAAGAACTCACGCTGGTACAAAGAACATTAAAAGATGAGTGGGTAACACTTGTATACAAAAAGGAAATAAATGGCTAATCAAGACAATAAAAACCAAGACAATAACAATAATAATTTTTTTAACAACAACCCTCTACTTGCATTTGCAATATTTTCTATTGTTATTATTATGATCTTTAAATCTTTTGTAGGAGAAGGTGAAGGTCTTGGAAATGTACTAAACACTAATAATATATCACAAACCAAACAAGTCAAATACTCTGAGATCAAAAAAGAGATAGAACAAGGAACCATTAAAAGTGTAAAACTCACACCTTCCACTGTGGAAGCTATCGCTGATGATAATGGACGTAAAGTACGTTATGTTGCACAAAACGTACCAACATACGATAGAGATCTCATCCCTCTTTTAGAAGAAAAAAAGATTACCTATGAAGGTGTAATGGGAAATGGTTTCCTCTCTGAACTTCTCAGTATGATGCTTCCTATCCTTATCTTTTTTGGTATTTGGATCTTCTTGGCTAAAAAAATGTCTAAAGGTATGGGTGGTGGTATCCTTGGTGCAGGAAAAGCAGATAAACTCATCAATTCTGAAAAACCAGATACGAAGTTTGATGATGTACAAGGTGTTGAGGAAGCAAAAGATGAGGTCAAAGAGATCGTTGACTTCCTCAAATTCCCGGAACGCTATATGGAACTTGGAGCAAAGATCCCAAAAGGTCTACTTTTAGTAGGCCCTCCTGGTACAGGTAAAACACTTCTTGCCAAAGCTGTAGCGGGTGAAGCTTCTGTTCCTTTCTTTTCCGTGAGTGGTTCAGGGTTCATCGAAATGTTCGTAGGTGTAGGTGCGAGTCGTGTACGTGACCTTTTTGCTCAAGCAAAAAAAGAAGCTCCTTCTATCATTTTCATCGATGAGATAGATGCTATCGGTAAAAGTCGTGCATCTGGTGGTCAAATGGGTGGAAACGATGAGAGAGAACAAACACTTAACCAACTTCTGGCAGAAATGGACGGTTTTGGTACAGACACTCCTGTCATCGTACTTGCTGCAACAAACAGACCAGAAACACTTGATGCTGCCCTGCTTAGAGCTGGTCGTTTTGACAGACAGGTACTTGTAGATAAGCCTGACTATGATGGACGTTTAGCCATATTAAAAGTACACTCCAAGGGTGTTAAACTCGCTTCAACAGTTGATCTACAGATCGTTGCTAAACAAACTGCCGGTTTAGCAGGTGCCGACTTGGCAAATATCATCAATGAAGCTGCACTTCTTGCTGGTAGATTTAACAAAAGAGAGATAGAACAATCTGACCTTCTAGAGTCTATTGAACGTTCATTTGTAGGACTTGAAAAGAAAAACAGAAAAATATCTGAGATCGAAAAAAGAATCGTTGCATACCACGAAAGCGGTCATGCTCTTATGGCAGAACTCACTAAAGGTGCAACACGCGTAACAAAAGTCTCCATCATTCCCAGGGGTTTAGGTGCCTTAGGTTATACACTCCACCTCCCAGATGATGAAGACAGATTCTTAAAACAGAAACACGAACTTATGGCAGAGATAGACGTACTGCTTGGCGGACGTGCAGCTGAAGAGGTCTTCATAGGAGAGATAAGTACAGGTGCAGGTAATGACCTTGACCGTGCAACCGCTATCTTGAAAGATATGATCTCTGTATATGGTATGACTGATGTAGCTGGGCTTATGGTCCTCTCACGAAGTCAAAACTCATTCTTGGGTGGAGGTGCGGTAAGTACTGACTATAGTGAAAAAATGGCAGAAGATATGGATAATTATATCCGATCAACACTCAATGAACGTTATAATTTTGTCAAAACTACACTCAATGATTATCATCAGGCTATAGAGAATATGACCGCTGTACTTCTTGATGTTGAAGTCATTGAAGGTAAGAAAGTACGTTCGATTATAGATGAATATGAAAAAGAAAATAATTTAGAAAGTCGTCTTGCACATAGAGATAAGATAGCAAAAGCAGAAGCAAAAGCTGAGGAAGAAGAGTCAAAAGAAGCATAAAATGAAAAAAGCAAACCTTATCTACATCCTACCCAACCTCTTTACTGCAAGCAGTATTTTTGTAGGTGTGATAAGTATTGTGGAGGCAAGCAAAGGAAACTTTGTACTTGCCTCTTGGCTCATACTTTTAGCACTCATTTTTGATGGACTGGATGGTCGTATAGCTCGCATGACCAACACTACAAGCCAGTTTGGTGTAGAGTTTGACTCTCTGGCAGACATTATCTCTTTTGGTATCGCTCCGGCTATGTTGCTTTACTTTTTCATAGGGCATGAATTTGGTCGTTTTGGCATCCTTGTCTCAGCACTTTTCGTCATCTTTGGTGCCATTCGTCTTGCAAGATTTAACATTAGCACAGCTAAAACAGATCCCAATGTCTTTATAGGACTTCCTATCCCAACAGCAGCAGTATTTGTTTCTATGTGGATACTTCTTTTTCATAAATACACCTTGGAAAACTATAGTATTATTTTATTATTTTTAGCTTTAGGTGTAGCCATACTCATGGTAAGCAATTTTCGCTACCCTTCATTTAAAAAAGTACAACTAGATAAACCTATGGTATTTAAAACACTTATTGTTCTTACTATAGTTGCCTCTTTACTCTATCTATTTTCAGTAGAGGGTTTTGCTTTAGTTATCTTGGCTTATGTCCTTTATGGACCGCTTCGTGCAATACGAACTATTAACCTCAGAAAGATCAAAATTAAACGATAAAGCTTAATGGTCAATAAATCGCCCCCACAGAATATCAAAATGTAAGGTCGGTTTACTGACCATTACTTGACACGGGTATCTAAAAAATGTATACTTCTAAAAAATAAACAGGAGAATATTATGAAAAATATCATAACTAGAACAACAATTTTCACTAAAGACAGTTCTCTCCTGCTACTCTCACTCTAATATTTCATAAACAATACAATTCCACTTTTTTAGTTTCTAATTAACTACAATTTAGATAAAATTAGACAATTCATAGCGTATGACGCTTTTACAAGATCAAGGTAATAAAATGAACAAAGAAACAATAATAATATTTGACACAACATTAAGAGATGGTGAGCAGAGCCCAGGGGCTTCTATGAACACTGAAGAGAAGATACAGATCGCTGCACAGTTAGAGCGTTTGGGTGTAGACATCATCGAAGCAGGGTTTGCAGCAGCAAGTCCGGGAGACTTTGATGCCATTGATAAAATATCACAAAGAGTAACAAACTCAACTATTTGTTCTTTAGCACGTGCTATCGACTCTGATGTCAAAGCTGCTGGAGAAGCCATAGCAAAAGCAAAAATGAAACGTATTCATACTTTCATTGCAACTTCAAGCATTCACATGGAACACAAACTTAAAATGACTCCTGATGAAGTTATCAAACGAGCTGTACGTGCAGTAGAGTATGCTCGTACTTTCGTAGATGATGTAGAATTCTCTTGTGAAGATGCAGGACGTTCTGACATGGGCTTCATGAAAGAGATAAGTGATGCAGTTATAGNAGCNGGTGCCAGNACTATAAACTTGCCNGACACAGTTGGATTTAGATTACCATTTGAGATCGGGGCTATGGTAAAAGAGATGAGTGAATATACCAAAGGTAGAGCTATCATCTCAGTACATAACCATAATGACTTGGGTTTAGGAGTTGCAAACTCTTTGGAGGCTGTAGTGAATGGGGCAAGACAAGTAGAGTGTACTATCAACGGCTTGGGTGAGAGAGCAGGAAATGCCGCGCTTGAAGAGATAGTGATGGCATTAAAAACACGTTCAGATGTTTTTGCTGATTATAAGACCAATATCAACACAAAAGAGATCTACCCTAGCAGCCGTTTGATAGCAAATATCACGGGTATTGAACCACAGCCAAATAAAGCCATCGTAGGTAAAAATGCTTTTGCACATGAGAGCGGTATTCACCAGGATGGTATGTTGAAAAACAAAGAAACCTATGAGATCATCCGTCCGGAAGATATCGGGTTGGATATGGAGGATACTTTGGTCTTGGGCAAACACTCAGGACGTGCTGCATTTAAAGACAAGTTGAGTAAATTGGGCTTTACTTTGGATGATGAAGCTTTAAACTCTTCATTTGAACGATTTAAGATCTTGGCAGACAAAAAGAAAGATATCTATGATGATGACTTAAGAGCATTGGTAACCAATGAGATGACCAAAGCACCAAAAATTTACGAGTTGATCTCNTTACAGTTNATGGATTGTTCTAACGGNGTACCATCTGCTGCAGTATGCATTAAAAAAGATGATAATGAGATCATTGATGCCGGCATAGGTGAAGGTACTATGGATGCCATCTTTAAAACCATAGATAGGATTTCAGGCTATGAAGGTCAATTGATGGACTACAAAGTCAAATCCGTAAGCCAAGGTAAAGATGCCTTGGCCAATGTAACTGTCAAAGTTTCATTTAACGGTGAACCAACTATCATAGGACACGGATTAAACATAGATACCATGTTAGCCTCTGCAAGAGCCTATATCGGTGCTTTAAATAGTTATTTGAGTATGGAAGGGAAATTGAAGTCACGTCATAGTGATTCTTCTAAAACAGTTTAATAACTACAACTTTATCAAAATCGCACGAAGTGTGCCTGTCATTGTGAACGACCTTGTAAGCGAAGCGATTGTCCTCGTTCCTGCGGGATTACATCGAGAACAATGACGATTTTTTGCTTCTGCCTACATGGCTACGCTTCGCTCCGACCATTTCGGTTCCGATACTATAAACGACAAGCAGTTGTAGTTTACTTCACGTATCTCATCTAAAAAAATGAAGAGGGATACATACCACAGTTACAATAAAAGGAAATAAAATACAACGTTGTAAATAATTTCCCACCATCTTAACTGTGGCTTCTTTCTCTCTCTACTTTTTAAAAAAGTAGAACAAAAGCGTCACTGTTCTCAAATCGCTTCGCTTTCAAGGGTGTTCACAGTGACAGGGAAGAGCAATTAATTACATATATTTTTTCAATACCTCAGGTATTTCAATACTCCCATCTTCATTCTGATAATTTTCCATTATCGCAACAATGGTACGGCCCACTGCAAGTGCTGAACCATTCAAAGTATGCACAAATCTATTTTTCTTACCATCTTTAAAACGGATCTTTGCACGTCTTGCCTGGAAATCTCTTGTGTTAGAGATAGAAGAGATCTCACGGTATTTATTTTGACCCGGGAGCCATACTTCCAAGTCTATCGTACTTGCTGCTGAAAAGCCTAAGTCACCACCACAAAGTTCTACTACTCTGTGAGGTAGTCCAAGTGCTGTTAAAATATCTGAGGCATTTTGTACCATCATCTCAAATACTTCTTGTGAGTTATCCGGATGTGCGATGGCAACCATCTCTACTTTGTCAAACTGGTGTTGACGTATCATCCCGCGTGTGTCACGCCCCGCAGATCCTGCTTCTTTTCTAAAACATG
>JGI24024J18818_10000975_pt1 | contig 11474 bp, 8 predicted proteins | sample Cruoilmetagenom2_FD_18818 | JGI IMG/M metagenome (IMG submission 18818) | reverse complement strand
TGACCTGATTTACAAGCCGGTGAGAACGTACCTGGATCATTGTGATTACACAACGGCCGTCAACATCAACCCCAATTATCTCAAGCCCGAAGGGATGATGTATCGCTTGATGAAGGCCACCCATGAGTACGGTGCCGGTACGGCCACCTACTACATGACCAGTTCCAAGAGTTTGGAAATCATAATGGACATGCTCCTGATGATGCGCGAAGACTGCGAAAAACTGGCCGCCGGTGACGTCCATGAGCTGATGCGCTGCTGGGAAATCGAGCATCGCATCTGGACGGTTGAGTCTCACCTGCGTCACATTCAGTTCCGGAAAGAAACCCGTTATCCGGGATTCTACTATCAGAGCGACTTTCCGGGACAAGATGATGAAAACTGGTTCTGCTTTGTCAACTCCAAGTATGATCCCAAGGCAAAAGAATGGGATATCTTCAAGAAAGATTACATCAAGATCATCCCTGATTAATGCTGAATCAGTTTTAGCCTAATCTGATACGCCTCCAGGCGTTTTAAAGACGCCTGGAGGTTTTTATTAAGTTGATATCGTTTTTTTTAAACCCCTGAACTTCAGAACTTCTGACACGCAGGAATTTGGGTGGTATCCAGGGATTTTTCATGTTGGTTAACTTGAAGTATTGGATGGAATAACAGGGAATTTCAGCGCTTCCATTAAATGTATTACGCCATCACTTCATCACTTCCTTTGGACAGCATCGCTCAATTATCCAAACAATTTACCGAGTCCTATGCAGGCTCCACGACGGTCAGGATCACTGAATTTATATTGTACGGAGGGATAGCATGACAGAAAACAAAGCAGCCCCTTCAAACGGGAGCATTTTGGTTGTTGGAGGAGGGATAAGCGGGTTGACCACGGCCCTCGAAGCTGCCGAAGTCGGATACGACGTGTTTTTGGTGGAAAAAAATCCTTACTTAGGCGGAAGAGTGGCACAGCTAAACAAGTATTTCCCCAAGCTATGTCCTCCGAGTTGTGGTCTGGAAATCAATTTCCGGAGGATAAAGGATAATCCTAGAATAACTGTTTTTACACAGGCTGAGGTTGAAAAGGTCGAGGGCACGCCGGGGAGTTATGAGGTTGCAGTCAAGTCGAGCCCCAGATATGTCAATGAAAACTGTACCTGCTGCGGCGATTGTGAGGCGGTTTGCGAAACTGAAATTTCCAGTGATTTCAATTTTGGAATGAACAAGATCAAAGGGGCGTATCTGCCGTTTGAAATGGCGTTTCCGACCCGTTATGTAATTTCTCCTCAAATTATCGGAACCGAAGATGGCCAAAAATGTAAGGAAGCCTGTAAATACGATGCCGTCGATCTCGACATGCAGGCAGAAACCTCAAACCTTAAAGTGGGTGCCATCGTCTGGGCCACAGGGTGGGAGCCTTATGACGCCACCAAGATTGACAATCTCGGTTTCGGGCAATATCCGAATGTTATTACCAACATGATGATGGAAAGACTTGCGTCTCCCAATGGGCCGACCAAAGGGAAAATTACCCGGCCGTCGGACGACAAGGAACCGGAGAGCATTGCATTTGTCCAGTGCGCCGGCTCCAGAGATGAAAATTATCTTCCATATTGTTCATATATCTGCTGTATGGCCTCTTTGAAGCAGGCCACCTACATTAGGGAAGCCTACCCCGACGCGAAGGTTTATATCTTTTATATCGATATCCGGTCACCGGGCCAGCGCTATGAGAAATTTTACCGGACCATCAAAGAAGATGAAAATGTCTTTCTAATCAAAGGTAAGGTCGCCGAAGTGAGCGAAGATCCAGGGACCGGCAATATTACCGTGGTTGCAGAAAATGCCGTCACAGGGGAAAAGATCAAGCAAACCGTTGAAATGGCAGTCCTTGCCACCGGTATGCAGCCGACAACAGCGACAGACAAACTGCCTTCTGATCTGAAATATAACGAAGACGGCTTTATCATAAACGACTTTGAAAAAGGTGGAATGTTTGCTGCAGGATGTGCCAATAAACCGGCGGATGTGGTTTCGTCAAACCAGAATGCCACCGGAATGGCCCTTAAAGCGATTCAAACCCTGGTGAGGAAGTAGGAGGTTATCCATGGATAAAAAGTATTGTGTATATATTTGCACAGGATGCGGTATCGGGGATGCCCTTGATATGGAAGAGCTGTGCAAAGTCCCGGAAGAAGAAGGTTATCCGGTTAAAACGCATCCTTTCTTATGCGGAAAGGACGGGGTTGAACTTATCAAAAAGGGTATCGCCGACGATGGGTACAATACCTTGGTAATTGCAGCCTGTTCCCGCCGGGTCAATTATGATGTCTTTAACTTTGAGGGCTGTATCATCGACCGCGTGAACCTACGGGAACAGACGGTCTGGTCCCATCCCAGATCCGAATTTCCGGCACTGACTGAAGAGCAAAAAGGTGATGAAGAACACTTTGACCGCCTTCAGATGCTGGCCGAAGATTATCTTAAAATGGGGATGGCCAAGATTGAAAAAATCGACCTGCCGGAACCGTATCAACTGGAAACTTTTAGCAGAAAAATTCTGGTGATCGGTGGCGGCATTACCGGGATTTCAGCGGCTCTGGACGCAGCCAAGACCGGTTATGAAGTAACGATCGTCGAAAAAGAATCGGCAATTGGCGGCTATGCGGCCAAAATTCGCAAACAGCTGCCCACCGAAGATCCGTATGAAAACCTTGTTCCACCGGTCATTGAAAGCAAAATTAAAGAACTCGAAGCCTTTGACAGCATTACCGTTAAAACCGGAACCGTCGTTGCCCGTATCGCCGGTGAGCCCGGGGATTTCATCGTAACGCTCAAAAAACCCGGTGACAAGATCGAATTTGACGTGCCTTACCCGCTCCCCGAAGAAATGAAGTTTGATGAGAACGGTAAAGAACTGGATGTTGAAGCACAACATAAACGTTATCTGGAATACAACGAGGGCAAGGTTGATATTCTGCAATTCGATCCCGATGGCGAAAAATTCGGAGCCGTAGTTCTGGCGGCAGGTTGGCGCCCGTTTGAACCTGAAGGTGATGAACTTGAACATCTCGGATACGGAGTACTTCCGGATGTCGTTACCAACCACAAATTTGAGGAGATGGCGGCTCAAGGCAAGATCGTCACCTCAGACGGTAAAGAAGCCAAGTCGGTTGTTTTTGTTCAGAGTCCCGGCAAAGGCGATGATGATGCCGACTTTGACTACTGCGGTTCGGTCACAAGCCTTGTATCGTTAAAGCAGGCCAAATATGTCCGCGAAGATTATGACGACGGCAAGGCCTATATCTTTTACCAGCACATGCGGACACCCGGCCTTTTGGAAAATTTTTACAAAAGTATCCAGCAGGATGAAGGTATTTTCATGACCAAAGGGGAAGTGATCAATGTTTCCAAAAACGGCGATGGCATGATTGTCGAAGCCGATAACACCCTTTTGGGAGAAAAGGTCAAAGTCAAGGCCGATATGGTGGTGCTGGCTGCCGGCATGGTTCCGGCTACCGTGGATGATTCGGTGGTCAACCTGGCGTATCGGCAGGGTCCGGCGTTTCGGGATATCGGTCTTTTCGACGGCTACTGCGATTCCAATTATATATGCTTTCCCTATGAAACCCAGCGGACCGGTATTTATGCGGCCGGCGCCGTTCGGCGCAGCATGACCATAGAAGAATCGATAGAAGATGCCGCCGGTGCTGCCCTGAAAGCAATCCAGTGCATTGAATCGGTAAACCGCGGCGTTTCCGTCCATCCCAGGTCCGGAGATATGACATTTCCGGATTTTTTCTTCCAGAGATGTACCCAATGCAAGAGATGTACCGAAGAATGTCCATTCGGGGCCCTGGATGATGATGAAAAGGGAACGCCCAAGCCGAATCCGGCCCGCTGCCGACGCTGCGGCACCTGTATGGGCGCCTGTCCGGAGCGTATCATCGGTTTTGCCGATTATAATATCGACAGTGTCGGTTCCATGGTTAAAGCCATCGGCGTGCCTTCGGAAGACGATTATGACGAGCCCCCGTTTCGGATTATCGGGTTTGTGTGTGAAAACGATGCCTATCCGGCGCTGGACATCGCCGGTTTGAACCGGCTTGTCTACTCAGCCGATGTTCGGTTTATTCCGATTCGTTGCCTGGGTTCCATGAATGTCATCTGGATCAAGGACGCCCTGGCCCAGGGCATGGACGGGGCTTTTCTGTTGGGTTGCCAACACGGCGACGACTACCAGTGCCATTTTATTAAAGGGAGCGAACTTTCGGACATCAGGATGCAGAAAATAGGTGACGCGCTGTCAAGCCTGGCTCTGGAAGAAGAACGGGTGACCCAGTTTACAGTTGCCATTGACGAGTATGACAAGCTTCCCAAAATGATCAATGACTTTGTAGAAGTAGTTGAAGCGCTGGGTCCGAATCCGTTCAAGGGATTTTAGGCAAATTGCGATTGACGATTTAGGCTTTTATTTTTAATAGTATGCTTTTTGTGGCAAAAAAAATTAAAGCTGATGGAGTGCAAAGTAACTAAAGAGCCTGAAGTTTTGGAGTTCTGTCAATTTAATTTGAATAGATGGAGCGACCTGCCCGCTCGTGCCTTGCAATGGCAGGCGGGAGCGACACAATAACTTTAGGCACTTTTCCAGTTTATTCGAGTTATGAAAGAATCTCTCGAGTCTTAAATCGTCAATCGCCAATATTCGATTTTCAATGTTAGAGAGACCTTTAAATAATGTTCAATTTTGTTCAAGGCCAAGGAGGGCGAAAATTTTAACCACAGTAATACATCGAGTATTTCGAGGATTAAAAGTTGAGCCTGACACCGGGATTGGACAAAAGGGGGCGTTTTTCAAAGGTCTCTAAGAGGAGGTATTCATATGACAGACAAATACCTGGTCGAGCCTGATATCGACTTTATTAAAGAAGTCATCGGGCTCGGGGGCGACACCCTGAAAAAATGCTTTCAATGTGCAACCTGCTCGGTGGCCTGCCCCATTTCTCCGGACACCAAGCCGTTTCCGAGAAAAGAGATGATCGCTGCATCCTGGGGGTTAAAGGACAGACTGGTCAACAATCTTGACATCTGGCTGTGCCATCATTGCGGGGACTGCACCACCCTGTGTCCTCGCGGCGCAAAACCGGGGGAAGTGCTGGGGGCTGTTCGTTCCTATGCCATTGCGGATTATGCAGTACCCAAAGCCGTAGGAAAGGCGGTCAACGACCCCAAAAAACTCCCCATTCTCATGGCGGTTCCCGTGGTAATTTTTATTGTACTGGGCCTTATCACAGGTCTGCTCGATTTTTCACCGGCATTGGGTGAACACGGGATTTCACATTCTCAGTTCTTTTCCACATGGCTGGTGGATATGATCTTTGTTCCATTGGCAATCTGGGTTGTTGCGATTTTCGCTTTAGGGCTGAAAAGATTTATCGCGGATATCCATGAAAATGCCGTCCTGGAAGGCAAGACCGAGAATAAGGAGTTCGAATTCATTGGATTCATCAAGGCACTGCCCGGTATTTTGCCGACCATATTAAAACATGACAAATTCTCTGAATGTTCGGAAAACAAAGACCGTGCCACAGCCCATCTCATGGTATTCTGGTCGTTTGTGGGGCTTTTTATCGTAACCAACATATTCTTTGTTGTCCTATATGTTTTTCAGCAGCATGGCCCCTACTCACAGTTGAATCCTGTCAAATGGCTGGCAAATGCCAGCGGCGTGGCCCTCATTATCGGAAGTGCTTTAATGATTAAAAACCGTCTGGCGAAAAAAGACCAGACCTCCACCTATAAGGATTGGTACCTGCTGGGGCTCGTATTGGGGCTCGGCGTTACCGGCATACTTACCGAAGCCACAAGGCTGGGAGGTTTGGCCGGTTTGACCTATTTTATTTATTTTATCCATTTGGTTTTTGTATTCAACCTGTTTGCATTCCTGCCGTTCTCAAAACTGGCCCATCTCGTTTACCGGACGGTGGCAATGACATATAATGAATACTCCAACAGACAATAACCCGAATTTCTCATGAAGAATTTATTAATATAAATTCTTCACCTTACGGCGGGTCTGATTCGTCTATTTGCGGCGTTATCAGGGATTCGCGGTAGGCGTACTACAGCTTCATCCCTGATGCCTTGCAAATAAACGAATCAGGCCCGTGAGTAATCCGGGGTAGATGTAAGACAATATTAATTAAAAAAGGGGAGACAAATCGTCTCCCCTTTTTCAATTAACGGGCAACACTAACGCATTTTCAATTGGCAAACTATTTTTTATTGTCGCCGGTTGCGGCGCCGTGCATCTTAATTTCGACTTTTTCTTCGAGCCCTTCGTAGTATTTCCTAAGAATTNCAACAACTTCATCACGTCCAAAGTGGTCGGGAAGGTCTCCGCCTTCTGAAAGCATCTTCCGCAACATGGTTCCGGATAGGAGGACCCGGTCTTCCTTGCCGTGGGGGCAGGTTCTGAGTGAGGCCATGCCGTCACACTTGTAGCAGTAGAATGTCCAGTCAATCTTTAAAGGCTGGCAGAGCAGATTTTTCCCAGGATCGTCGGAAGCCGGAATCTTGTCAAAGATGGTCTGGGCTTCGAACATGCCGTAGAAATCGCCTACGCCGGCATGGTCTCGGCCGATAATCATGCGGGAGCAGCCGTAATTCTGACGGAAGGTTGCGTGGAGAAGGCCTTCTCTGGGTCCGGCATAACGCATGTCCAGCGGGTAACCGCCCTGGACCACGTTTTGATCCACAAAGTAGTTCTTCACGAGGCTGTCGATACATTCAACGCGAACTTCGGCGGGAATGTCGCCGGGTTTCAGGTTGCCGACCAGAGAGTGAATGTATACGCCGTCGCAAACTTCCACTGCGATCTTGCAGAGGTATTCATGGGATCGGTGCATGGGATTCCTGAGCTGAAGGGCGGCAATTTCACTCCAACCTTTTTCTTCGAAGATTCTGCGGGATTCTTCAGGCCTCATGTAGACGCCGGCATATTTGGTCGGATACTCACCCTCGCTCAAAACCTTGACCGGTCCGGCAAGGCTGAATTCCTTTTGGGCCATGACCATCTGGACGCCGGGATGATCTTCACCGGCAATCTTCCAGAATTCCTCGGCAGTCGGGGTGCCTTCTCCCATGTAGACTTTCTCACATTCGAACTTTTTGTCGGCCTCGGTCATTTCAAATTTTTTCGTGACCTTCATGGTACCCATAATTTCACCGGTATCAGGATCACAAAGTGCTATTTCATCACCTTGGCCGATGCTGTCCGCATCGTCCTTTGACGCAGACAAGGTTACCGGAATGGGCCAGAAGGTTCCATCGGCAAGCTGAAAATTTTCACAAACCCCTTTCCAGTCCGCTTGGGTCATAAAACCGGTCAGCGGACTGAATCCGCCGATTCCCATCATGATAAGGTCGCCGACTTCGCGCTGAGACATTGTGATTTTTTTAAGGCCCTCAGCCTTTTTCTTTTCTGCATCGAGCTCAGCGCCTTCAAGCAAGCAGCAGGTTAACCCTTTACCGCCGTGTGGTGGAATTAATTTTGACATTTGTTACCGTCTCCTTTCGCTTTTTTATTAAAATAAATGGTTTCCTCTGCACCATTTCGATGTGCGTAAAAGATGAATAATTAGTAAGGAAAAAACCATTTGTCAAGGGTAATCGCCAGTATTAAATGCCTAAAACACCTAAAGTGACCTGTCCGCCAATGCCTATCTGCTCGTAACCCTTCAGTCGTCTTAAGTAATGAGACGGAGGATGGAAAACACCGTTACTCATAAGTGGCTGTGGCAGGCGGGTCTGAAGTGTCTAAAGTTGTGGAATTTCGCCGGAAATAATACTAATGATTAGATCCAAGCGACCTAAGAAATTGCCTGTTGATGATTGTCGATCGAATCAGCATGGCGAGGAAGATATAAATTGACAGAATACCTTATCGGGAAGATTTCCCGCATCTTGCTGGGAAGAGCCTTCAATATTTCAGGGAAAACCTGTTAACATTCTTATATAATTTGACAATTATTCAATCCTCAATCTTGTTTAATGCCCATGATGGTCACTTCAACGGTTCGTGCCCTTGGACCGTTATCATGATTGATAGCCACCACCTGTTGCCAGGTTCCCAGTCTGAGCTGCCGGTTTCGAATCGGCAAAACAATGGAAGGTCCCAGAAGAGCAGCCTGGACATGGCTGTGCCCGTTGCCGTCATGCCAGGCCTTTTCGTGTTCGTATTCAAGACCGGGGGGTGCCAGGCTGTTTATGGCTCTTTTCAGGTCTTCAACCACGCCGGGTTCGTATTCAATGGTGGTGATCGACCCGGTTGATCCCACCATTGTGGCGCAAAGGCTTCCGTTTTTTATATCGGATTTTCGAATCAATTGATCGAGATCCGGCGTAATGTCGCAGATATCCGGACCGATTTGCAATTTGACCTCGATGGATTCGTAAAACATGGATACGGATTGCATCATTGTCCTCCAGCGACTCTTGAAAAAAAGATCTCGTTAACCGGTTATTAATCCGGCAATTAAATATACAAACAACGTTTTTCCCTCATGTCATTCCCGCGAAAGCGGGAATCCAGGAAATACAATGTGTTATGGATTCCGGCTCTCCCCCCGGATCAAGTCCGGGGTGCGGCCGGAATGACGGTTTTTTAATTATCGGGTTGATATTAGATAAAATATTGAGTTTAGAAGTTCATCGCGGATAAAGGTCGAATTGCCCAAACCGGGCGTTTATCGCTCAACGTCCTATCAATCCTGTGAGCTATTCACAGGTCTTACAATTAATATGGGCGGGTTATTCAAAGAAGATTTTTTAGGACCCTAAGATTCTTTGTTTTCTTCAATCTTGTCGGGCTCTATATTTTCAGATTCCGCGGTGGCACCTTTAAAATTTTTTATGGCCTTGCCCATGCCCGCCCCTATTTCCGGAAGTTTGCCGGCGCCAAAAATAATCAGGATAATAACAAGTATTATAATAAGTTCCGGCATTCCAATTCCAAACATACGTCCCTCCAATTTGATTAATCTATTTTTGTCTCAATAATTTTATATCAAGAATCAGATTTTGTCTTTAAGTTCCTCCAAAAGTTGCCTAAACTCTTTTGATTTTAAATATCCGTCGATAACCCTCTGATAACCGATCCATTTCCGCCATAATTCGAGCCATATATCGTTGTGCCAGTAATATTCTGGATTTCCCTTTCCTTTGAGCCGTTCAGTGTAATCGATATATTCTTCGGTACAACTCTCACAAAATCGGAAGGGTGCCCTGAGATCGTCGACAAACCTTTGTTTGCCGGGTTCATCCGGTTGGATCTGTGTACCACATTTCTCGCATTTGAAAGCACACTGCGTGCATTGAAAAACTTTCTGAACCGCCAGAATTTTACGCTTTTTTATTATTTCAGCTTTTTTTTCTTTTGTGTGCTTTAATTTGTCGTCCAGTTGGATAATATTTGACACGCTCGGCAACTCCCTGCGCATCCCGTTTTTTTGACATAAAGGATGCTAAATTTAGACCATAATAACACCTGGGTATTTGCGTGTCAATCTATTCCAACGGGGTTTTGAAACGCCTCGATGGAAGTTCTTTGCAGCCCCGTCAACACGTGATTTACGCCCCGGTTAAACAGAAAAGACCGATTGGTTTCACCCCGGTATGATAGTAAACTACCTACGGGGCGGGCGGGATAAACTTCCCTTCGACACCACTTAACTGGATCTTCGACAAGCTTGCGGAGAATGCGCTTGCCCTGTTGACCGGATAGCTTAGCGCGAAGCCCCGCCCTTTAGGACGGGGAGCTTCAATCCACGAAATTCAGCTGTTCGAGCCGTTGCAGTTAAACTTTTGTTTTTTTCTATGTCTTGTAAAGTGATGTTACTCGTGGTAATTATTGTAAAGGATCCGGCTTTTGGTTCATCCCATAAGAGGTTGATTAACATCTCATTGCACGTGGTTGGAAAGCTGGAATATTGGAATACTGGAATATTGGGTCGAAAATCGGAACGTTGCCCAATTTGGGAATATCAAAATACCCATGTATCTTATGAAGTTGATGGTAGTCCGCAACCCATCATTCCATCATTCCATTATTCCATTATTCCCGTCGAATAATTTGCTGGATAGCCAATTGTTTGTGACTCTCGCAATGCGGGACAGGCAAGGCCCTTCGGAAATCCCGCATCGCGGGGGAGGACCGGGTTTTTCAAGATTAAATAACCACACAACCGAAATTATAAGGATTTTTATGCATGTCAAGTAGCTTTCAGGCAAATTGTCTCCCGGTCTTGATCGGAAGCCTTCCGCTGCAGGGTCACGCGGAAAGCGTTGAACTGGTTTTTAAATATACTCCCCAAATACCCCTGTGGGTTCAATTGCCGGTGTATAGAGAAGAAGGAATGGTCGCCCAATTTCTGCCAGGCTTTCCGGGCCTTGCCATTGAGAAGGATAAATCCTTTGTCAATACCGCTGATCCATCTTTTGATGATGACCTGCTAGGGTTTTACAAGGATTATCTATCTGTAAGCGAAGGAGAAACGGATCTCGACGGCTCGAGGTTTGCCATGACCACCGATACTGCCGGAGGATTTTTTGCATTTATTGAGCACCTCCGGCAACTTTCCCATCTCCCGGCAGCGTTAAAAGGGCAAATCACCGGTCCCATAACCTTCGGGTTGGGATTAACCGATGAAACCGGGAAGGCGATTTTTTACAACGAACAACTCAGGGATGCGGCCGTGAAGCTTCTGGCCCAAAAAGCCAGGTGGCAGGTGAAAAGTCTTTCAGAATTTGGATGCCCGTCCATTATTTTCTTTGATGAACCGGCACTGGCCGGATTCGGTTCTTCTGCAATGATAAGCATCTCCAGCAAAGAAGTGGAAAAATGTTTTGAAGAGGTCATTGACGCCGTACACGACGAGAACGGCATGGCTGGAATCCATGTTTGTGCCAATGCCGACTGGTCCCTGATTCTGGAATCCAATGCCGACATCGTCAGCTTTGACGCATACGCTTTTTTCGATAAGTTGATGCTTTATCCGGATCATCTCAAGGATTTTATTGAACGCGGGGGCATATTGGCCTGGGGAATCGTTCCCACTTTAAACAGTGACGACATTGAAAAAGAAACCACGGAATCAATCGTCGCTAAGTGGGAGGATCAAGTCGGGGAGATATCGGCGCTCGGCATAGAAAAATCCACCATACTGGCCCAGACGTTAATAACGCCGAGCTGTGGAACGGGTTCTCTGAGCATCGATCTTACAACAAAGGTGCTGTCTCTAACGAGGGATATCTCTGACATATTAAGGGAAAAATTTAGATTATAGCAAACACGAAATTTTGTAACTACTCAGGTGGATAGGCTGAAGGTTGAAGACTGTTAGATCACTTCAGCCTTCGGTCTTCAGCCTAACGACCTGTTAATCAGCTAAGTTTGTCGAAGCGTTTGGGGTTCTTGCGCAACCAGG
>JGI24024J18818_10000973_pt1 | contig 11480 bp, 11 predicted proteins | sample Cruoilmetagenom2_FD_18818 | JGI IMG/M metagenome (IMG submission 18818) | reverse complement strand
ATATGTAAGATTGTTTCTCCATTTTGCTCGAATTTAATAATACTATGCCCTTCACTATGACCTCCGGTATGAATCATGCGTATGCCAGGCATCACTTCTAACTCTTCTGTAAATGTTTCAACTTGTGTTTGCACAGCTTCCCAATTTTCTTTCCAATACGTATTTTTCGAACGAATATTTGGGTTTCTAATTTCGTTCCACTCAATTTCAGAAACCAAGATTCTGGCGTTAGGGAATGAAGAAACTAGCTGATTATTTTCCCACTTTGTCAATCCACAAGCATGATCAAAATGCATATGGGTTAAGAGGACAATATCAATATCCTCTGCAAGTAAACCAAGTGATGCGAGGGAATCATCAACATGAGATTGTTCAGTCACCCCATAGTTTCTTAATTGTTTTTCGTTCATTTTATTGAACCCTACTCCAGTGTCTAACAACAAATTTTTGCCTCTGTATTGAATTAAGATGGGGTCTGTTGCAAGTTCAATCTGATTTGCTTCGTTCACATTGTATTTTCTTGACCATAAAGGTTTAGGAACAACCCCAAACATAGCACCGCCGTCTAAATATGTAATTCCACCTCTTAGCCATGTTAATGTCATGTCGTGAAATTGATAATGATCCATGGTGAATCGCCTCCTCAATTTCTTATAGTATAACAAAAAGAACACCTCTGTTTTAGAGGTGTTCTTTTGTAATAAACTGTGATTCCAATCGATAGATAGGTTGTCCTTTTGCTGAAAACTTCTCTTCATACTCTGTCATAATGTTATCTTCAGGCATATTCGCATGCAAATCTAATGACACGTCTTTTAACAGCATCCCATACTGAGACATGCTCATAAGGGAAAATTCAAAGAGCCCACGATTATCAGTTTTAAAGTGAATTTCTCCATTGTCGATTAGTATGGATTCATATAGCTTCAAAAAATTTTCGTGTGACAATCTTCTTTTGGCATGACGGGTTTTTGGCCAAGGATCGGAAAAGTTCAAAAACACGCGATTTACATCATTTTTTTGGAAAAACTTATACAAATCAGCGCCATTTACTTTCAATAAACGCAAGTTTGGGATAGGACCAACTTTCAATATATTTTCTAATGCACAGACGATTACACTATCGTACAATTCAATTCCCATATAATTAATAGTGGGGTTTGCTTGAGCCATACCTGTTACAAATTGTCCTTTACCTGTACCTACCTCAATATGTAGAGGATTGTTATTTCCAAAAACTTCATGCCACTTTCCTTTATGTTCTTCTGGATTAGCAATGACAATCTCAGGATGAGCGGCGATTAATTCTTCTGCCCAGGGTTTGTTACGAAGTCTCATGTATATATCCTTCTTTCATTTCTGCTTAAATTGTGTGTTCCTAGTTAAAAAACAACATGAACCACATGGTCAAAGTTGCTTTTAGATAATCTCTTATCGATTATCCATTATCAAGGAACCTACTGATTACGTCAAGAAGTTGGAAATCGTACAAGTTTCCATTGATCTCTTTGAACGACAAACTCATCCTCTTCTTCAACACTTGTCCTTCCAGCAAATTCACCATCTGTATGGCGATAGACCGGTTGATTCGTAGACAGTGTAAAAGAATGAGATTTAAACTGTTGAACTTCTTTAAATTTAGTATGTTTACCGAAAAAAACAGTTACAAAAACCATTAACAACTTTACTCTAGATAAATCATGAACAACTGTTAATTCAAGTATTCCATCTGAGGGATTAGATTTTGGTGAAATTTTCATTCCACCACCAAAATAAGGCTGGTTACTTACTGTTGCAAACCAGACATTTTGAAACTGTTCATTCATTTGACTATTGTTAATTGTTAAATGAAATCGTTGAAAGGTCATGAGTGTTTGAATAACATAATATGTATAGGCTAATTTACCAAGTCCGTAATGATTTAGCCATTTTTTTAGAGAAGATTGATTAACATTAAATGCAACCACCGCATCAAATCCTATGCCTGCATTATTAACAAAGTAATAATTTTGCTTATTAGATTTTAAAAGCCCAATATCTACTGGTCTCGTTAATTTTTTGGAAGAGACATATCTATTCAAATGAAAGGGAGTTTTAAATGATAAAAAGCCTCTGCCAAAATCATTGCCTGAACCTGCTCCTACAACTCCAACAGTACAATGTGTACAACCAAGTACACCTTCTATTACTTCATGTGCAGTCCCATCACCGCCAAATGCAATTAATAATAGTTCCCCATCATTCCTAGCAGAAGCCTTTTTGGCAATGTCAGTCGCGTCTTTGGGCCCTTTTGTCAGGATCAATTCATAAGAGAAGTTAAGTCCTTTTTTAAATCGTTCCCACTTGGATAATGATTTACCATTTCCAGCCTGGGGGTTTACTATAATTAAAACGTTCATGATGGCTCGTCCTCAACATCTACTTCCCATCCCACACGATGATAGGAAGTGGTTTGGACCATCGTTAAGATTGCTTGAGCAGCTTTTAACTGCATATGTTTCATTGGTGAATTGGAGTTCTTTAGTTGTGCAAACCATTCTGTATACGTACGTTTATCAACAACCTGTAGTCCAAATGTGGATCCAGGAAAGTCAATATAGCCATTCCGAGAAACGATTGTTTTTCGAATCGGCATTTCGATCCCATCTCGTTTAAAGATTTGAGTTAAAATGGTTTCCATGCGGTTTAGACCAATTGTTGGATTCAGAAACTTGGTTTCAGACGTCCCCACTTTCTTCACCCAAAAACGATCTCCACTGCCAATGAAGGCAGCCATATTTTCTTCTTCAATGACTTTTATGCATAAGGCTTCAGTTGGAGTTAGGAGTAAAACATCTAACTCCAACGGTGCATTTTTTAATTGCAAGATTGGGTAATAAAGCAATAAGTAATTGTCAGGAAGTTTTTGTGTCAATTGTCTTAGCAAACTATCTCGTAAATATTTAGGATCAACATGTGATTTTTCAAGCAACGTTGAACTAGCCCACTTTAATTGAAAGTGAAAGAGTTGATCCATATACATCCGTTTTAAGTCTTCTATATTTTGAGGTTTGTAGACAAGATTCGGCTCAAAGTGGAAACTTGAATCTTCCTCCTCTTCATCCGACTCACTGGTAATTTCTGTTTCTTCCCAATGAACCTCTTTTTCTTTCTTTCTTCTAAACAAACCTTTTATCCATCCAGTTTTGTCACCGCTGTCGGTTTCTTCGACGTGTTCCCATTGCAGAACATCCACGCCTGTTTCCCATTCAGACTTCATTCGTTCCCACTGAATTTTTTTTAACCGTACAAATTGAGTGGGATATCTTTTTAAGTCTCTTTGATAACGAGAAATATAATCTTGTAGTTTTACAAGTTGTGCCATAAGTTATGCCTCTCCTAATTGGAAAATCGCGATTGGTTTATATTTAGGTGATTTATCTGGTTGAATTTCATACAGATAAAAATGTTCTACTTTGAATTCTACAGGTGTATCAAATATAGATAATGGACGCAGTACTTCGGTATTTCTCCATTTTTTAGCCAATGTTATATGAGGAACATATGGTTTATCGTCACGACTAATTGATAAAGATGTCACACAATTACTCAACTCTTTTTGCAGATTCATCAGCTCTTGATTTTCTTCTATATTTGCATAAACCACTCTAGGTTTAACTGGGTTTCCGAACAATTTCACGGAACTACTCGTTAAATGAAAAGACGTATGTTTAGGAGCCACTACCTCGATCTCGCGGATGAGTTTAGTAAGCACATCTTTTTCAACAGCACCTAGGAAAAAAAGAGTAATATGCATATCTTCTTGGGCAACTGGAATTTTGTGCGTTTTATCCAATTCCATTAACGTTTTCATTTGATTAAATAGTGCAGCTTCTCTACCTGGAATTTGAATACCAATAAAGTAATGTTTACTCATCCTATTATCACCGCCGCTTTTATTATCTTCAGTTTACAGGACACCATACAAAAAAAATAGCAAGAAAATTGAAACAAACCATATTTGACTAAAAACAGACTTCTCGAACTAATATCTAAACATACCTAATCTTATATGAAAATTATTAATTTTATTCTTAAATGTAAAAAACATCCCTCTACCTTATAGAGGGATGTTGATTAAGCATGAACTGCTTGTTTGATTTTTGCTTCAAAAGCAGTTTGTAGTTTTTTTGTCCACTCTCCAGGTAAACCTGAACCAATGGGTTTCTTGTCAATCATGATAATTGGGATGATTTCTGCAGTTGTTGATGACATAAAGAATTCTTCATGTTCGTAAACTTCTTCAAAAGACATGGGACTTTCCACAACTGGTAGTCCAATTTCTTTGCAACAAGTGAGAATAACTCGTCGGGTTATGCCATTTAATATTAAATTTGTAGCTGGATGTGTGTATAATACACCGTTTTTAATTCCGTACATATTAGAAGATGAACCTTCTGTGATAACGTCTCCTCGGTGTAACAACGCTTCATAACTACCCATTTCATGAGCTTCTTGCTTCGCTAAAACATTTCCAAGTAAGTTTAAACTTTTAATATCGCATCTTAACCAACGTACATCCTCCACAGAATGTGCAGCGACTCCGTTTGCCATTTGAATCACGGGTCTATCAACTTCTTTTGTGTAAGCCGTGATCACTGATTCTACACCAATAGTAGGAAACTGATGTTGTCTTGGAGAGGCACCACGAGTAATTTGAACATATACTTGGCCCGTATTCACTTCATTTGCCTCAATTAAGTCATACATTAATTTATGAAACACATCTTTTGTATAGGGAATGACTAATTTGATTTTATCTGCGCTTTCATATAACCGGTCGATATGTTCCCTCGCGGTAAACATTGATCCGTCATATATACGGATTACCTCATAAATTCCATCACCAAATTGATAGCCTCGATCTTCTTTTGAAATCGTGATTTCTTCGTCTCTTACTAAATGATTGTTCCATAAAACCCATGACATTGTATTTGTTCCTTCTTCCTTCTATTTTTTAGCAGCTAGTTCACAGATTGCGTCAGCATAAATAGCCGCTGCTTTCACTAAGTTATCAATGTCTACAAACTCATCAATTTGATGAGCAACATCTTTTTCACCCGGGAATAACATGCCAAAAGCTACGCCTTTTTTCAATACGCGTGCGTATGTACCACCGCCTATTGACAGTAAATTTGCTGTTTCTCCTGTTTGACGCTCATATACTCTTTTTAAGCTTTGAATTAATTCGTCTTTTTCATCTACAAAGTGAGGTTTAGAGTTGGAAATAACATCAATCGCAATACCTAAATCTCCTAATTGACTTTGACAAGAAGTCACTTTTTCTTCATAAGGATAGCTTACTGAATATCGCAGACTTACATCAATAAATCCTCCCGAAGTGTCGTCGAATGAAACAATTCCAGCATTGAGTGTTGTATCACCTGACATTTCATCAGTAAAAGCTAGACCCATTGACTTCCCTCTTGAATCTTCCCAGAAAGATTTCACAATAAAGTCTAAAAACTTTTTCGATCCTTTTGAACGAACATAATTACTTAAGAATTTAGCCAGGAAAACTGCAGCATTGACTCCATCATTCGGTTCCATAGCATGTGCAGATTTTCCTTCGATCACAACGTGAATTCCGTTCTTTTCTTTATGAAAAGATCCAACTAAATGATGTTCATTTAAAAAACCTTCGAATTCATTTTGAAGATTTTCCTGATTCACATGTAATATGGCTTTTGCTAAATCAGGAACCATATTCGTCCGTTCACCCGCTTTAAAGGAGATTAAATCTTCAGTACCCTCCGTGTTTAATAAAGAAAATCGAAGTGTTGAAATACCTTTTTCAGCATTGATGATTGGAAAGTCAGCGTCTGGCGCAAAGCCGATATGGGGCATTTCCTCTTCTTTAAAGTACTGTTTCACACAACGAAATCCACTTTCCTCGTCTGTCCCAATAATTAAACGCACCCGTTTATCAAGCTGGATACCAGCATCTTTTACCATTTTCATTGCCATCCAAGCAGCCATAGTTGGTCCCTTATCATCTATTGCGCCTCGACCATATAATTTATTTCCAACAACCGTTCCTTCAAATGGAGGATAGGTCCATCCTTTTCCTGAAGCTGGTACCACATCTACATGTCCTAAAATTCCGAGAAGTTCTTTTCCTTCTCCCATTTCAATATGTCCTGCCATATGTTGTACATCTTTTACACTCATGCCTTCTTTTTCACCTTGCTCTAATAACCAAGCTAATGCTTTGTATGGCTCTGGACCAAAGGGATAGTCCGTCGTAGATAATGTCTCATCTAACACACTTGGTATTTGAATGAGTTGTTGCAAATCTGCAATTAATTCACTTTGTCTTTTCTTAGCTTCTTCCAACCAGTTCATAAGGAAACATCACCTTCCAGATTTCTTAAAGCTATTCTACACTTTTCTAGAAAAAATCATAGCTATTATTAGTTTTTAAATAAACTCCCCTAAAAAATTCTTATATCTAACACACATTGAATTGTAAAAGAAATGTTAATTTTAATGAAAATAATAGAAAAAATCATAAATAACCGTTATAATTGAATTGTCAGATAATAGTTATTTGACGAACAAACAGAAAAGGGGCTGTCTAAGACAATATACTTAAACGCCTGATTCTATCAGAAACCCAGAGTCGTCCGCTAGTCATTGCCAAGAGAACATAAGATGAAGGAGTGGTTCTAAACATGAAACCAACTACTGATCGGATGCTCAATCGTATTAAGGATGTGTATAAGTACATTCGAGATAACGGAATTGTCACGACACAGGATTTAGTCGATGAATTCGGCATCACTCCTCGCACCGTTCAAAGAGATTTGAACGTGTTAGCCTTTAATGACTTGATTAGTAGTCCAAGTCGGGGCAGATGGACAACGACGAGCAAGCGAGTAAAAATGACCTCTTAGATTTGTTCATAGCAGGAAAAGCGTAGCGCCTCAAGCTCAAAGAATCATTTTGTAAGAAGACTTAAATTTGATTTCGAATGAAGTTTTGAGATGAATCAATGAGGCGCTTTTGCTAGTCACAACTTTGAATTAAATTGCACATAATATGTAAAAAAGAATGACCGATTCATCTCGTTCATTCCAGACTGTAGACAAACTCTCATTTAAATTGAGTTTGTTTGCAGTCTATTTTCTTTTGAAAAATTTCTTTTCTAATCATAGGAAAAAGACCGTAAACAAACCATCTTCATGAGTTAGTCTATAGTCTGATCTAGAATAAGTGTTGTTTAATTAGTACCACTGTATCAATACATAGTTTACAACTAGAAGTCTAGAGCAGTTACAATTTTCATTAGGTGGTAGGCAAGGAAAAGTTGGTCAATGGAAATCATCTCAAGGTGTACCCCGCTCTTAATTTTCTACACATCGTTTTCATTTGCGTCATATGTAAAATGAAATTAAATGACCGACTCCTGTGGGATAGCGAAGACGTCGAAATCCACTCGAGCCAAAAGCTCGAGTTAGTTCGGCGCGAGCCCACGGAAAGCGGTCATTTAATAAACTTTTACTCTTTATTCATTAAAAAAATAAAAAAGACCGTAAACAAATCATTTTCATGAATGTCTACAGTCTGGAATGACCGATCAATCTCGGTCATTCTTTTTGTTGTAATAATATTAATTCCTCTTCAGATAATGGCCTGTACTCACCAAGCTTGAGCGTCGGATCTAAAGATAATGCCCCCATTTTCATTCGTTTTAAATAGGTAACTGTCTTTCCTACAGCTTGAAACATTCGTTTTACCTGATGGAACTTACCTTCAGTAATCATCAACTCGATCTCCGATGTCTCTCCACTTCGAATGATGGTTAAAAATCCGGGTTTCGTAAAATAACCGTCGTCGAGCATAACACCTTCTTTGAATTTTTCAATATCATCCTCAGTGACACGACCCTCAATATTACAGCATAATAAACCTTTGGAACATGCTTCTTTGGAGATAATAGTTGATGAGTCAAATGACCATCATTTGTTATGACTAATAACCCCTCTGTGTCTTTATCTAGTCTTCCGACAGGAAATGGCTGAAAATGTTGATCACTCGGTTCCAATAAATCAATAACGGTTTGATCCTTTTTATCCTCAGTGGCCGATATTACACCTGGAGGTTTATTCATCATTAAATAAATGAATTCCGTGTAAACCACTTTTTCACCTAAAACGAGAATTTCGTCTTTTTCAGGATGAACATGCATCGAGACGTCCTTTGCAACCACACCATTCACTTCAACGGATTTTGATTTCAACAAGATTTTTGTTTCTTTTCTTGAGCCGTAGCCCATATTTGAAAGCAATTTATCTAATCTCATGCGTGTTCCACCTTAAAAACCAAATTTCTTCGTATATTTCGTCAAGCGTTCACCAAATAACTTTTGCGCGATACCCAAACGAAGTGCTATTGCCCCATAAACCAATCCACCAATTGCTCCTACAAGGATAATTATCAACATGACATCGAATTTTGATTCAGCAGGCATGAATTGTAATAACAATAAACGAGCCAGGACAGCCACAATAAGCATAATTAAATTCATAACTGTTATAAGCGCTATTCTTCGAACTAGAAGTTTTGAACGATAGTCTTGTGTAACGACCAATACTGCAAAGTTCATGAAAATCGCTACACTGTAACCAATAACGGTTGCAGCAATCGCGCCATTTGTATCCCACAGAGAGATTAAAGGAATATTTAATGCCAATTTAATTAATAATCCTACTAATAGGTTTAAAATAATCCATTTTTGTTGATTAATTCCTTGCAATATTGCAGCAGTCACAGGGAATAAACTAAACAAAATAGCTACAGGCAAATAATGAGCTAAAATATCAGAACCTATTGCGCTAGGCTCATAGAACAAATGGTATAACTCATTTGCTAAGACTGTCATACCGACAACAGCTGGTAGCGTTAAAAAGTAAAGTATTTGTAAGGTTTGATCCAACGTTCTTGATAATTGTTTGTGTTCATTTAGCGTAAAGTATTTTGTAATTAAGGGTATTAGCGCCATTGAGAATCCAGTCGCAAGCATGACGGGAATCATGACTAGTTTGTGTGCAGTTAGATTTAACACGCCTAAATAATCGACGTCATCTGTGGCATCCATCGCTCGATTAAATGTTAATAAATCGACAAACTGAAACAATGGATTGGCAACTCCTAAGAAGACAACGGGAATTGCATAGACAACAATTTCTTTATACATATCTTTCAAATTAACATCATGCGAAGTAGTAGATGTCGCCAACAACATGTCATACTCTGGTTTCTTGCGTTTCCAATAATAATAGAGAACAACTAAACCGCCTATTGCTCCAACAAATGCTGATAACACTGCTACTTGGATCGCAAGTTTAGATGATCCGTCCATTAAATTAATGACAACGTATGCGCCGCCAAGTAAAAAGATAATCCGAACAATTTGTTCAATTAATTGAGAAACTGCAGTTGGCATCATGTAGCTATAGCCTTGGAAGAACCCTCTTAATAAACTCATAAACGGCACAACGATTAAGGCAAAACTTACCCATTGAATGGCCTCTTTTACGTCACTTACTGAATAAATCTTTTCATCTTTATCTATTGATAATGCCGCTAGAGGTTCTGCGAAAAAGTATAGGAATAGAAAAGATACAAACCCAGTAATCATCATGGTTAGTAAACCAGATTTCAATAAATTTCGGCCCGTCTGGTAATCGCCCAGTGTATTATATTTAGACACAAATCTTGAAAAAGCTAGTGGTGCTCCTGAAATTGCAACCGCAAGCATTAAATTATAAGGAATATAGGCATACTGATAAAGCCCAATATTTTCTTTTCCAACCATCGCATAGAACGGGATGATATAGATAACCCCAAGTATTTTTGATAGAAACAAACCAAGTGTCAGAATGGCAGTTCCTTTATATAAAGTATTATTTGACATGGATAACTTCCTGACTTCAAAAATTTTAACCTAAAGGATATTTTACCCCTCGGACATGAAAACCACAAATGGTTTATAATAAAGAAAAAAATAGAAAGTGTGTTTACTGATGTATGACGTGATCGTAATTGGAGGAGGTCCCTCCGGATTAATGGCAGCAATTGCCGCAGGTGAAATAGGAAAGAAAGTACTACTTCTTGAAAAAGGGACAAAACTTGGTAAAAAGTTAGCCATTTCAGGAGGCGGTCGTTGCAATGTGACAAACCGCTTAACGCAGGAAGAAATTGTTAAACACATTCCGGGTAATGGTCGTTTTTTATATAGCCCCTTCTCTGTTTTTAATAATGAAGACATCATTACCTTTTTTGAAGGTCTTGGTGTTGAACTAAAAGAAGAAGATCACGGTCGAATGTTCCCCGTTTCTAACCGGGCACAGGATGTCGTTGATACACTCATTCGACAGTTGGACAAGTTGCGTGTTGAGGTTTTATTTGAAAGACCTGTCGCTAAACTTTTAATGAATGACGAAAAAGTTCAAGGTGTTCGCTTAAAGAGTGGGCAAGAAATCCTGAGTAAAGCGGTGGTCCTTGCAGTTGGTGGGAAGGCAGTTCCTCAAACCGGCTCAACCGGGGATGGTTACCCTTGGGCAGAACGTGCAGGACATACCGTCACTACCTTGTATCCAACTGAAGTACCGCTATTATCAGACGAACGCTTCATTCGATCCAAAGAGCTCCAAGGCTTAGCCCTACGAGATGTTGCGGTTTCAGTTTTGAATAAAAAAGGCAAAACCCTTATCACTCATCAAATGGACATGCTATTTACACATTTCGGTTTAAGCGGTCCAGCGATTTTACGTTGTAGTCAGTTTGTTGTTAAAGAACGTATGAAGAATGGCGAACAACCTGTTGAGATGGTGATCGATTCCTTACCAAGCGAAAATGCAGAGTCAACTTTTCAAATGCTGGTTAAGCTGATGAAAGATGATGCGAAAAAATCTGTCAAAAATGTATGGAAAGGTGTCGCACCTGAACGTTGGTTATTATTTTTATTAAATCGTGCAGGAATTGAAGGCAATGAAATTGGAGCCAATTTGTCAAACGAAAAAGTTCGAGCATTGGCTAAATTGCTTAAATCGTTTACGATGAAAGTTAATGGCACACAACCAATTGAAAAAGCTTTTGTAACTGGTGGCGGCATATCGGTTAAAGAAATCGAACCAAAAACGATGGCCTCAAAGAAAAAAGCTGGTTTGTATTTCTGCGGTGAGATTCTAGATATACATGGCTACACCGGAGGATATAATATTACCTCCGCGTTGGTTACTGGAAAGATTGCTGGCATGAGTGCTGCTCAATTTGCTAAAAGCATCCCATATGTACCTGTTCAATATGATTGAAATAAAGGAGGAATCACTTTTTCAGAGTGATTCCTCTTTCTAATGTGTTGGGCTAAGTAGGTGGGTTGAGTCTATGTCCAGTTTTGGTGGTTCTATGTCCACTCAGGAGAGTTCTATGTCCAC
>JGI24024J18818_10000972_pt1 | contig 11481 bp, 11 predicted proteins | sample Cruoilmetagenom2_FD_18818 | JGI IMG/M metagenome (IMG submission 18818) | reverse complement strand
ACCCCACCAAGAGATTTATTTAAAGGGTGTGGTGGTCTCCCACCAAATTATGTACTAAAACTTCAGGACACAGAACCATTCGAGCCGTTGCCGTTCGCCACGGTGTCAAACGATGTATTCCCTAATCGCGCAACCAGCTCGCTCTGCGCTTCGCACCAAACCGGCCGCATCTGGCAGGTATCGCCAAACACACATATACCACCATCTGCTACACATTCGTTGAGCAGGATCGGGCCATCGATCGCTTCGACGACTTCTAACAATGAAATATCTTCAGGCTTGCGAGCCAGGGATACCCCGCCCCTCGCCCCGCGTGAGGTTTGCAGCAAACCGGCCACAGATAACTGTGACACAATTTTCGCTAGAAACGATGGTGGGATTTTTTGTTCTTCGGCAATGCGGCTGGTGGCAGCACGCTCACCTTCTCCGATTTCGGATAAATAAACCACGGCTCGCACCGCGTAATCAGCCTGTCGTGTAATTTGCATGGATAAATCTCCTTTTAAGGTCTTTCGGACAATATTTATTACCTATATTTTAGACAGTTTTTCACCAATTCACAAGTGACATTGGTCATTACTTAAAGATGACGGTTATCAAATTATTATGACTAATATCTCTAAAAACGCTCTTTTTTAGTAGTTTTATGTAGTTTATGGTAAGATTGGCGGCGCGTGACCGGGATTCATGCCCCTTTGGGCAGCAGAATGCGCTCAAAACAGCATCTGTACGCTTTATTCTGTCTCTACTCACGCTAATGGTATTCAGACTATGTTTTCACTATCTCGCAGAAACGCCCAAAAACAACCATTTTCTTTCCATCGAAAACCGCCAGTTGTCTGGCAATTTTTCGTCTACCTAACCCGGATAAACCGGAACCACAAAGTAATATACTTTGCATTTTCTTGCTCATTGTACAAGAATTTAACTGGTTAGGAACTATCTACCTGAGATGTTTTTGATTGAGAAAATAGGTTGAAGAGGAGATGCAGAGGTAGTGCAAATAATTGGAGGCTAACCAAATGAAGCAAATCTGTGTAGTCGGCGTTGGATATGTTGGTCTTGTAACTGCGGCCTGTTTTGCCGACCTGGGAAATCAAGTTACTGCCATCGATATCGCCGAGGAAAAAATTGAAGGACTAAAAAACGGGCTAATGCCGATTTATGAGCCAGGCTTGAAGGAGTTGGTGGAGCGAAATGTAGTATATGGACGTTTATCCTTTACAACTTCTTTGACAGAAAGCTTAGAGGGAGCGGAATTTGCTTTCATTGCCGTCGGTACACCATCCGGTGTCGATGGCGAGGCCGATTTACGCCACCTTGCCGCTGCAGCGAAGTCGATCGCCAGCAATATGAACGGTCCACTCATCATCGTAAACAAATCCACCGTGCCGGTGGGTACCGGTGACTGGGTTGCTGATATTATCAGAACAAACCAGATCGAGCCGATCCCTTTCAGTGTGGTGTCCTGCCCGGAGTTTCTAAGAGAAGGATCCGCAATCAGTGATTTTATGCAGCCCCACCGATCAGTTCTAGGCTCATTGGATCGAGAAGCGGCTGAGAAAGTCGCCCGACTGCACCTTCCATTGCGCGCACCCATCGTAATCACGGATTTACGAACGGCTGAGATGATCAAATATGCATCTAATGCCTTCCTGGCAACAAAAATTTCCTTTATTAATGAGATTGCCAACATTTGTGAGGAGTTGGGCGCGGATATCAAAGAAGTAGCTGTAGGCATGGGTTACGACGAACGTATTGGACCACACTTCCTGGATGCGGGACTGGGTTACGGAGGCTCTTGCTTCCCGAAAGATGTAAAAGCGCTGGCCTATATGGCGGATGAGAAAGGCCGCCACCCCCAACTGCTGCACGCGGTCATGGCTATTAACGACGACCGCCGGCCGGTCGCTGTTAATCGAATGAGTGAGATGGTCGGAGGTCTGAACGGAAAAACGATTGGATTACTGGGCCTTTCTTTCAAACCCAATACCGACGATATGCGCGAAGCTCCATCCGTAGATATCGCCAGGGAATTAATCCGACAAGGCGCCGACGTGCGCGCCTACGACCCTGTTGCCATGCAAGTAGCCAGCGGCATCCTGCCTGAGGTCCAGATGACGCCCGATCCCTATCTGCTGGCAGAGGGTTGTGATGCACTGATGGTGATTACCGAGTGGAATGAGTTCAAACAGCTTGACCTCGAAAAGATCCACGGCCTGCTGCGACAGCCAATAATCCTCGACGGACGCAATATATACGATCCAGACAAGTTGAAGACTCTGGGCTTTTATTATCGCGGCTTCGGTCGCGGATACAACGGCACGAAGCGAGATTTAGAGACGGAAGCTGTCACAGTAGCAGCATGACCCACCAATCGCCTTCAGATCAACCACCAATATGCGACTACGAAGGTTCTGATTATCAAACCACCTTCTGGGATGAGGGAGGACGTGAATACGAAGACCAGGCGGAGGCAATTGCCTTAAAACGTCTGCTTCCAGCAGGCGGTCAACTGCTCCTGGAGACCGGTGCCGGAGCTGGGAGAAACACACAACGCTACCAGGGATTTGAACGGATCGTGCTCCTGGATTATTCGGAAACACAACTTATCCAGGCCCAAGAATTCCTCGGGAGAAGTGCTCGTTATATTTATGTAGCAGCCGATATCTATCGCCTGCCTTTCGTCCCCGGATTATTTGATACAGTTACGATGATCCGCACGATTCACCACATGGCAGATGCACCCCAGACCATTCACCAGATACGAGAGGTGCTGCAGCCTGGGGGCATATTTATCCTCGAATACGCCAACAAGCACAATGCAAAGGCGATCTTACGTTATGCGCTTGGTCGCCAGTCCTGGAGCCCTTTCACCACGGAACCGGTGGAGTTTGTGGAGCTTAATTTCAACTTTCACCCCAAAGCCATACGATCCTGGCTGAATAAGAATGACTTCCAGATAGAACGCCAGCTGACGGTTTCCCACTTCCGCACGAACCTATTTAAACGTATCATTCCTGATAAATTGCTCGTAAGCATGGACTCGCTGGCGCAGTTGACGGGGGACTGGTGGCAGCTCTCACCGAGTGTTTTCGTGCGTTCCCGAGCTGTGGGGGAATCACCCACTGCCCCACCAGGAGAAATGTTCCGTTGTCCCAAATGCGGCAATTTCCCCCTGGAACAGCACACCGATTCGTTGATCTGCGGATCGTGCTCGAGTTACTGGGGGATCCAGGATGGGATATATGATTTTCGCGAGCCCCGGCAAGATTAACTCTTCACCTTCTCAACCACCCAATAATGTGACAACCCCAGCGCGTTCAAGGGCGTCTTTTCCAACCGCTGCAAAATAGAACGCAGCACCTTCCCTGCTGCCGGCCAGCGTGCGATCAAGTTGTCGTAGGCGCCAAAAATAACCGTTCGTACTTCAAAACGGACCGGCAGCCCCACGAACAACCACTCCAGGTCCCGTCGGGTGTAGACGCGTACGTGCGGAGCCAGTCGATCTCGCAGTGAACGGGGGAGATAGTTGACCAGCGGTATGTTACCAAAGTGGTACTTCCCACGCCAATAGATACCGTGCGTTTCAAACGGATAGCCGCGATTTGGAACAAAGAGGATCAAACATCCTCCCGGTCGCAGGGAACGCACCATCTCCCGCACAGCCATCCGATCATCCTGCACATGTTCCAGCACTTCGTGGCTCAACATCACATCGAAGGTATCATCGGGGAAAGGCAGGCCTTCTCCTGCGGCACAAACGATCTGTGCACGCTCGAGTTCCGATGCCGTCTGCTGAGCCTGCCGCGCCCTATCGAAGTCATATTCTAATCCGATCACTTTCCCGGCATAGGGTGCCAGATGCTCGACATACATTCCAATCCCACAGCCATTTTCAAGCACCTGCCCTTGTATTCTCTCACTGGCGGCCTCCAGGAGCATTCTTAAACGTCGTTCCTGTCCGGCCCGCCATACATAAGACGGCTCGCCACACAGGGCGGCCTTATCAAGATCGCGTTCTTCACTCCCGGCGTTCAAAGTGGGTTCCATTCTTCCTTACGCTTTCCATTTAAGGTAAAGCTCATTCTCAATTCCTAATCTATTCAAAACTCGTCCGACAATATTGTCCACCACGTCATCGATACCCTGAGGCCGGGCGTAAAACGCCGGTACGGGAGGGTAAATAACTGCTCCCGTTTCACTTGCCAGATTCATCAGCCGGATGTGTCCCGGGTGTAATGGGGTCTCACGCACGACAAGCACCAGTTTTCGCCCTTCTTTTAAAGTTACATCCGCAGCCCGAGTTAGCAAATCCGAAGAGTAAGAATTGGCGACCGCCGATAAGGTCTTGATCGAGCAGGGGATCACCACCATTCCTAAAGCAGCGTAGGAACCCGAAGCAATAGCTGCCGCTATATCGTTGTGCGCATAAGAGACGTCCGCCAGAGCCAATACATCCTTTATCTGCCAATCCGTCTCGGTTTTTATGGTCTTATGTGCAGCGGGTGAGACCACCAGATGGGTCTCAATCACCATTGGGCGCAACACTTCCAGCAATCGGATTCCGAGAATCACACCGGAAGCCCCGCTTATGCCGACAACCAGTCTATGCTGTTGTTCCCGGGGGTTACGATCACCCACCGATCGATCCGTTTCAACCATTATTTCTGCCCCCAATGAATGGCAACCGTCCCGAACATCAGGCGCCGGTAGCTGACGTTACGAAAACCCGCCGAGAGCATTCTGACGGCCAATTGCTCCGGCTCCAGGAACATCTCCGTTGAATCAGGCAGGTACTCGTACGCGTCCGGACTACCCGCCAACACCCCGCCCAGAGCGGGAATTATCGTATGTAGATGGAACTGGATCATGGGCGAAAGAGGGCCGCTGGGAGGCGGCGTCGTATCCAGGATCACCATCCTTCCGCCCGGCTTGATCACGCGATATTGCTCGTTTAAACTCACTGGCACATCTGTCAAATTGCGTACCAGGAAACCGGAAACAACCGCATCGAACAGGCCATCCGGGAAAGGCAGGCATCCTGCGTCAGCAGCGACCCAGCTCAATCCGGGAAAATGCTGCCCCTGATGTTTAAGCCGGTCTCTCCCCACGCGCATCATCTCGATCGTAAAGTCAGCGCCCAACGATGTGCAATCCGGGCACTGTTTCAAGGATTCGAGCGCCAGGTCACCCGTACCCGCGCCCAGGTCAAGCAATCGAGCACCTGGCGGCAGTTTGGCGCGGCGAATGACCTCTTTACGCCACCTGGTGTCTTGTCCGAAGGTCATCAGGCGATTCATCAGGTCGTAACGTGGCGCGATGCGGGCAAACATATCCTGGACATAACGCGACCGCTCAATTCCAACCAGTTTAGCCAAATTTCTCCTTGTATATACCTACTAATTAAATCCCATAACGTTGATTAAATCTAATGACATTTAGTCCCAATGATACGACACCTGTCTCACGTAGGACAATTCGTTCTTATGGAGAGTTGAATTCAAAATGGAAGTTCCTCAATTGCTTGTTTCGCCCATAATCATAGCTTCCTCTTCTTCGGCAACCCGAATACCTTCCTTCACATTTACACGGGAAAAAACTAATATGCCTGCGATGAAAAAAATGACAAGCGAGAGAATGCTCAGGCGGCTGTGACCCATAACCTGGCCAACAACTGCGAAGATAAAGGGTCCGGCAATACCAGCGAATTTCGCGCTCACACTAAAGAAACCAAAGAACTCTGCTGATTTACTCTTGGGTACCATGCGCCCAAATAGCGAGCGACTAAGAGCTTGGCTGCCGCCTTGAACAGTAGCAACGGCGAAAGCTAGGAGCCAGAAATGTATGGCAGTTTGCATAAAATATCCCATAATAGCGATCAACGCGTAAACTACCAAACTCAGATATATTGAATTTTTTGTGCCTATCTTTTTCGCCAGCCATCCAAAACCGAAAGCGAAAGGAATACCCACAAACTGGACCATCAGCAGTGCGCCGATTAAATCTGTCTGACCAATGCCGATTTCAGCCCCATATATGGTCGCCATTTTGATGATCGTGCCGATGCCATCGTTGTACAACCAGAAAGCTATCAGGAACAAAAATAGATCGCGATATTTGGTGATCTCGCGGAAGGTTTGTATAAGACGGCCGAAACCCGCTTGGCCAGGGCTGAGATCCTCTTCGTCAGCCAGCACACGACGTGGCGGTTCGGGGACGCGCCGCCATAAGGGAATTGTGAAGATTAACCACCAGATGGCTACGCTAAGGAGGGATAGACGGGTCATCATTTCGGTGAGGTTGTCCGGGGAGAGCATGATCATCGCCAGATTGATGGTCAGCAAGATACCACCGCCCAGGTAACCCAAGGCATAGCCTCTGGTGGATACCTGGTCAATTTCATCTGGTCTTGCGACATGAGGCAGGAGCGAATCATAGAAAACGTTGGCGCCTGCAAAGCCGATATTTCCTATAATGAAGAAGATTGAGGCTTGAAGCCAGTCTCCAGTGGTGATGAAGAACAGCAACGATGTGCCAACGATTCCCACCAGGGCAAATGCAGTCAGGTAACGCTTTTTGGCACCACTGAAGTCCGCCATTGCTCCCAAAAACGGGCTGAGTATGGCAGCGATCAACAGTGCGATGGAAGTGGTATAACCCCAATATACAGTCGCCAGGTTTCCAGGCAAGGATGCACCAGCCACTGCCGAGTAGTAAACAGGCAGTACTGCCGCCATTATGGTAGTCGCAAAGGCTGAGTTCGCCCAATCATACATTGACCAGGCATTGATGACTCGTTTGTGTTCTTTTTCTCTGATGCGCTTGTTCGAACTTATTTCTGCGGTGGTCATAATAATCTCCTTTGATGGAGGGTAAACAATGGTTCAAATCAAGATCATTTTAGGATGCAAGAGGTTGCAACAACAGAAAAAACCTGTACATTTGTCCCTTTCTTTCCTTACTAGCGCCAGCCAATTAGTTCATAATACCTTAATTATAGTGTAAGTTTCGTCCCCGGAAGTCTTCAAATTATGCCTGGATCAGGTGTTTGTCACACAAACATTCACCAAACTTACAATTTTGTTATATAATAAGCCTACGCTACCCTGGAAAAGGTAGCCAGAGCACTTATCTCTTCATTATTATTGTTCACCTGCTTGCTCGAATCGCCTGCGAGGTCGAGTCTGAGCCGCAATCATCGTTGAATTATTCATTCGGTCATTACCACACGAAAAAAGTGTGGCCAAAGACCATCGTCCTGTGATATACGGGCGTGTTCCAGAGTTACCGTATAAACACTTCGAAAACGTTTTGCGAGAGTCGATTCGGGTGAGCGCATATTAATTGCGCTTTTTTTGTTTTATGGAGCATACAACGTGAAAGTAGAACTGATTTTTCGAATTATCGGCATGCTGGCATTAGCTGCCCTGGGTGTGTACTGGGGTATTCGCTTTTCAGAAATCTTCGATATCCAAATCCTATTGGCCTCCATCGTTCTCGGTCTGGCAGGAGCAGTAATCGGCTTCCTATTCACACCCTACGTCACCACACGTCCGGCAATAACTATCCGTAATAATCTGACCAGGATTTCCACTCGAACCCTGGTTGCTGGACTTGTTGGTTTGTTGGCAGGTTTGATCGTTGCCGCATTATCGGCGTATCCGCTCTCTTTATTACCCACGCCATTTGGCGACCTTTTCCCATTTATCGGGCTGCTTGTTTTCGGTTACTTCGGAGTCATGATCTTCGTAATGCGGCAGGACGATATTTTCGCCGTGCTTAGACATCTGCCCGGACGCTCATCCGCAGCCGATGATAAACCTGACGCTGCACACCAGGACAACGATAAAGGTAGAACAATCCTTCTCGACACAAGCGTCATCATAGATGGGCGCATCGCTGATATCGCTCAGACCGGTTTCATGAACGGCACCTTGTTGATCCCCCGTTTTGTGCTCAATGAACTTCAGTACATTGCTGACTCCGCGGATAACCTGCGCAGGCAAAGAGGACGCCGAGGGATGGAAGTGTTATCCCAGCTGCAGAAGGATGATACAGTTCCAGTGGAGATCAGTGATATCGATGTTGAAGGAATTCGCGAAGTTGATGAAAAATTGGTCGTGCTGGCTCGCCAGCTAAGCTGTCCTATCATGACAAACGACTACAACCTGAACAGGGTGGCCGAACTGCAAGGTGTTTCGGTGTTGAATGTAAACGAACTGGCAAACGCTGTTAAATCGGTCTTCCTACCTGGCGAAGGGTTAGTCGTAGATATCATCCAGGAAGGACGCGAAGCCGGTCAGGGCATCGCATATCTAGACGACGGCACGATGATTGTAGTTGAAGATGGGCGTGACCGCATCAACACCCAGGCGTCGGTCACTGTAACGAAAGTATTACAGACTGCAGCAGGGCGAATGATTTTCTCGCGGCTGGATGAAGCGGCTTAGAAAAAGTCGCCGAACAGCGCAATACTCTACCGGGTTCTGACAAATTATTATCCTCAGTTCCTGTAGAAAATTATAAGCTTATCAGGAAAAACAGATGACATTGCAAATTTACAACACCCTCACTCGCAGTAAGGAGAAGTTTGAACCCTTAGAAGAGGGTCTGGTTCGAATGTATGTATGTGGTCCCACGGTGTACGCCGATGCGCACGTCGGTCACGCCATGTCTTCGATGGTGTTTGACATCATCCGCCGCTACCTGGAGTACCGTGGTTATAGCGTGCTCCACGTCATGAACTATACAGACGTCGATGACAAAATCATTCAACGCTCCCAACAAGAAGGAGTGCCTGCCATCGATCTGGCAGAGCGGTACATCCAGGAATATCGCCACCACCTGGATGACCTGAACATCTTACAGGCNACCATNAACCCGCGNGCGACGCAAGAAATGGAACAGATTATTGAAATGGTGCAGGGTTTAATTGATCGTGGACACGCGTACGAAGCCCAGGGTGATGTTTATTTCCGGGTGCAGAGTGACGAAGATTACGGAAAATTATCTCGCCGGAACCTTGAAGATATGCACGCGGGCGCCCGTATTGAGGTGGACCAGCGCAAAGAAGATCCCATGGATTTTACGGTGTGGAAATCAGCCAAACCAGGTGAACCAGCGTGGGACAGCCCCTGGAGTAAAGGCAGACCGGGATGGCACATCGAGTGCTCGGCGATGAACCTCAACCATCTTGGTGAGCAGATCGATATCCACGGTGGGGGTAATGATCTTATATTTCCCCATCATGAGAACGAGATCGCCCAGACTGAAAGCTACACCGGAAAGCGTTTTGCTAAATACTGGGTCCATAACGGGATGCTGCAGCTCTCCGGCGAAAAGATGTCGAAATCGGTTGGCAAGATGGTAAGCATTCGAGAATTCCTCGAAGACCACGAGGGTGACACACTCCGCATGATCGTGCTCAACTCGAGCTACCGTAGTCCACTAACATTCAATGACGAGGTAATCTCGCAAGCGGATAAGGCTTTAGCACGCCTGCGCTCCGCCATGCGTCCAGCTACATCTCCGGAAGGACAGGCCTCCAACGAAATAATCGAAACGCTTCAGAAGCAGACCGCGAAGACACGCCAGGGCTNTTTTAAAACAATGGACGACGACTTCAATACCGCTGGTGCATTGGGGCACATCTTTGACCTTGTGCGAGTCATTAACCAGGCGCGAGATGCAGGCGCAAACGAGGATGATCTAATCCCCGCTCGAGAAGTATTCTGTGAATTGACCGGGATCCTGGGATTACGTGTAGAGGAACCCGGCAAGGATGGAGGAAACGCCGGCCAGTTCATCGACCTGCTGGTGGATTTGCGTTCCAAACTGCGCGACTTAAATCAGTGGGAGCTGGCAGACGAAATCCGCCATCGTCTGGCCGAAATGGACGTCTTGATTGAAGACAGCAAAGAGGGTACCACCTGGCGCTGGAAGTAAAAGGCAGCCTGACCCATGAAAGAATGGATCTATGGGCGAAACCCTGTTTACGAAGTATTAAATGCCGGCAGGCGGCACCCGTTTGTTCTGCATGTAAAAAAAGGCACCAAAGTAAAAGATCGCCTGGGCGATATCCTCCAATTGAGCAAAGAGAAGGATTTACCCATCGAATGGGTCTTGCAGCAGGACCTGGATGTAATTAACAAGAACCACCAGGGAGTAGCCCTGCAGGTCAGCGGGTATCCATATGCAAATCTACAACAGATTCTTGACCTGGCGGATGAGCGGGGGGAGCCGCCATTTATACTCATCCTGGATACGCTTCAAGATCCACAAAATCTTGCCACCCTTATCCGCACGGCTGAAATTGTGAGCGTGCACGGTGTTTTACTCCCTTTACGGCGCACGGTGACCATTACTCCTGCTGTCGTGAATGCCTCTTCTGGAGCGACAGAGCATTTACTTATTTCTCAGGTCAACCTTGCACAGGCGATCGAGAGGCTAAAGAAAGAAAATATCTGGATAGTCGGACTGGAAGGCAGCCCTGAAGCTCAACCCCCAGAACAAATTAACCTGAACGGGGCAATCGGGCTAACGGTCGGCAGCGAAGGTAGCGGAATGCGTAAGTTGGTGCGCAGCTCATGTGACGTTCTGCTGCGTTTGCCGATGAAAGGCAAGGTCGAATCCCTTAATGCAGCTATCGCAGGCTCGATCGGACTTTATCTGGCTTGGGGAGCAAGGGGTTACCAGTAGATATCCTTCCAACTGCCATTGACTTCACGGTAGATTCTTGATAGACTCCTTAGCTTGCGGTTGGGTTTACGCTGGTAACATCATCGTTGATGGGATATTACATCAGAGTTCTGTTAATACTCGTCATGTAAAACCTTGTCGCAGTATCAGGCCTCTGGTATAATTCGCTTCGCTTTAGGATCGGCACTTTATCAAAACGCGCCGACGTAGCTCAATCGGTAGAGCAACCGCCTTGTAAGTGGTAGGTAACGGGTTCGATCCCCGTCGTCGGCTTGACCGACAAATCGGCTTGCTCAACTATATCAATGTCTGTTGAGGGTTGGCGATCAAGGCTAATGCTATTTAACCTTGACCTCGAGCCGACAACGGCATAGTGTAATATATCTGGGCGGTTACCCAAGTGGCCAACGGGGACTGACTGTAAATCAGTTGGCATCAGCCTTCGGAGGTTCGAATCCTTCACCGCCCACTTATTGCTACGCCTGACTGGTGCTAGAGGGTACTTGTCAAGGCGTTGGTTTGTAACGACCTGCCCTCATAGCTCAGACGGTAGAGCACGTTCTTGGTAAGAACGGGGTCATGGGTTCAAGTCCCATTGAGGGCTCTCGTTGCCCGAGTTGTTGATTGGTCTAGTAGTAGAAGGAGAAAGAAAAGTATGGCAAAGTCAAAATTTGAGCGCACAAAACCGCACATGAACGTCGGGACGATGGGACACATCGATCACGGCAAGACGACGCTGACCGCGGCGATCACGAAATATTGCAGTTTTTCCGGGCAAGG
>JGI24024J18818_10000970_pt1 | contig 11491 bp, 12 predicted proteins | sample Cruoilmetagenom2_FD_18818 | JGI IMG/M metagenome (IMG submission 18818) | reverse complement strand
GTGTGATAACTTTCCCAAGCTCCAATAAAACTTTGTGCTTTGATTCCAAAGGACAGGAAAATACAAATAAGAAATACAATTATTTTTTTCATGACTTTTTATTTTTTTTATTTACGGCTAACAGTTATATTAATGAAATACGTTTTACTACCTTTTGAATACTAAAGTTACTTCCAATAATCTTAAATTAATGAATTATATAATGACTTAAAATTTTCATCAAGACAACCAACCTTTTGCAGTTGCCTGTTTTGAATACCAGACTAAAAATATTGCAATTAGCACTACCATTGCCGGCATTACCATTCCAACAGGCCCGTATACTTCAGCAGCTTTACTCATACCAAAATTATAAACCATTTGCGCAATGATACCAATTAAAGAAATAATAAATACGGGAGTTGCAATTTTCTTTCTAAGCAATAATAATATACAGCCAAGTGAACCACCAAATACCGCTATAGCAAAAACCCCCATAACCCAAGCAGGTACATTTTCGTATAACGCTTGTTCGGCTTCAGGTAAAGCAGCTATTATTTCTGGGGTCATGTTTACTTGGGTTATATAGGCAAAAACTCCCATCAAATTCCAAATAAGTGCGATAATACCAATAATCCAAAAACTAGATTTTGGTTTGTTAGTAATTTCTGACATAATATGATTTTTTTAGTTAAATGAGTTACCAATATATCTATTAAATTGAATATGTGCAAATTATAAAAATAATAATATCAAATTGATTGTATTGTTTAGCCTTTCATAACTTATATTTGCAGCTCAAAAAAAATAATAAAAATGTCAACATTTGTAGAATTAGGAATTCAAAACTCTTATATAAAATCATTGAAAGAATTAGGAATTAAAACTCCAACAGAAATTCAAGAAAAAACTATTCCTGTATTATTAGAATCTACAACAGATTTTATTGGCTTGGCACAAACAGGAACGGGAAAAACAATTGCTTTTGGCTTACCAATTTTACAACAAATTGACGCTTCAAACTCGGTTGTTCAAACCTTAGTATTATCCCCTACAAGGGAATTGGCACAACAAATAAAAAAACAGCTTTTTAAATTGACTAAATTAATGATGAAAAGATATTTGTTGAAGCTGTTTATGGAGGTGAAAAAATTGATAAACAAATTAATAATTTACAAAGAACTACCCACATAATCGTAGCAACACCGGGAAGATTGGTTGATTTAATTGAAAGGGGAGATGTTAATTTAAAAAATGTAAATACTCTTGTACTAGATGAAGCTGATGAAATGCTAAGTATGGGATTTAAACCTGAATTAAATAGAATTTTAAGATATACGGGAAAAGCAAAAAATACTTGGCTTTTTTCTGCAACTATGCCAGAAGAAATTCAACAAATTATAAAGAAATACATGTCGCCAAACGCCTTCAAAGTTGAAGTCAATAAAAATTCTTTAGTCAATGCAAATATTACACATCAATTTATAAAAACCTCGATTCAGAATAAGATCAATGTTATTGCTAATTTCTTGGATAAACATAATGAAGAAAGGGGTATTATTTTTTGCCGTACAAAAGCAGGGACTCAAAATTTGACCAAATTATTAAAAGAAGAAGGTTTTTCTGTAGGTGCATTAGAAGGAGATATGCAACAAAGAGAGCGTGATAAAGTAATGAGGGCTTTTAAAAATAAGAGTTTACAGATATTAATTTCAACCGATGTATCAGCAAGGGGAATTGATGTTAGTAATCTGGCATTTGTAATTCATCATCAATTACCAGAAAAAATCGAATATTATACGCATAGAAGTGGAAGAACGGCAAGGGCTGGTAAAAGAGGGTTTTCCATAGCTTTAGTTTTACCTCACGAATTAGAAAGGATTAAAGAGATCGAGAAAAAATTAGATATTAAATTTAGAGAAGTTAATTATTAAATAATCAGCTAACAAAAAAAATACCTGTTCAAAATTTGAGCAGGTATTTTTGTTTAGAGTTTAGATAGTTTTATAGACCGTAATTTCTATGTTCTGACCAACGAATTCGTCTGGTGTTACAAAAAGTTGAACATGTTCTTTTTTCAGTTGCTGTATACATTCTTGAATTTCTCATAATTTAGATTTTTAAAGTTAATTGTTTTAATTTTTTATTAATGACCAAATGTTCTGTAAGCTGACCAACGAACTCTTTTTGAGTTTCTAAAGGTTGAATGGTTTGAAAAATTACTTGATTTGGTTGTGATGTCGTTAATTGAAGTTTTCATAATGTTATATTTTTTTGAGTGATTTATTATTATATATTTTTTAAATTAATGTCCGTAATGTCTATAATCTGACCATCGGATTCTTTTGGTGTTTTTAAAATTTGAAAATTCAAAATATTTTCTTGATCCTGATTCTGTTGGGGTGTTTATTAAAGTTTTCATTTTATTATATTTTTAGGGGTTATACTTAATAGACGCATCATCTTTAAATTTGTTACAGTACTATGTAAAACAAAGTACTATATTAACAAATATTTAACATTAGATGGTTCTTTGTCAACGAAGTAGAGAGTAAAATATAATTAATATTATTTATATTAAGACGAATAATATCCTTATTTAAATTAAAATATCTGTATTGAAACAATGTAAATAAGGAAGTGCAAATTTAAATAACCAATTAAAATGGGAACTCATAAACAGTAAATTATAATTATTTTTTATTTATATTTAAATGCTGAACTAATCAATTACTAAATTTTTAAATGAAGATATTCATAAATACTTTTATCATTGTTTTATTTTTTTATATTGGAATACATCAAATACAATCACAAAATCATTCGATTAAAAAGGATAGTATTGAAGTACATCATGTTATAAATAATTTGTTCGATGGTATTGTTGAAGGAGATAGTATAAAAGTTAAAAACAGTCTTCATGAAAATGTTATCATAATAACTAGTAATAAAAACAGGCAAAATGTTAATCAAATTAAAGAGGTAAGCGTAGTTGAATTTTTAAATGGAATAATTGATAAAAAGCTAGAAGAATGGAATGAAAAAATTTGGAGCATTACTATTCAATTAGAAGATGGTTTTGCTCGAGTTTGGACTAATTATTCTTTTTATATGGATTCACAGTTAAGTCATTGTGGAGTAAAATCATTTCAATTGGTAAAAGAGTCAAATGAGAATTGGAAAATTGTCAATTTTGTAGATTCAAAGAAAAAAAATGGATGTCAAACATTATAGATTTTTAAAATGAACATAACTAATTATTTAATTACGTACTTTTTTATATTTTTTGTAGGTTTTTATCCTATGAAAGCACAAAATAAATCCTTTAAAAAAGATAGTATTGCTGTCAATCAGGTCATAAACAATTTATTTGATGGGATGAGGGAAGGAGATAGTGCCAAAGTCAATAATACATTTCACAAAAATGTTGTTATGTTGACTACGTATAAAAATAAGGATAACATTAATCTTTTAGAAAAGGGTAATTTAGATAAATTTTTAAATGCAATAGCAAGTCCTCACCCAAATATATATGATGAAAAAATTTGGAACACCACTATTCAAATTGATGAGAATTTAGCCCAAGTATGGACGGAATATGCCTTTTATGTTGGAACAGAGTTCAGTCACTGTGGTGTTAATGCCTTTCAATTGATAAAAGATAAAAATAATAAATGGAAAATAATAAGCCTTATTGACACACGGCGAAAAGACAAGTGTAAAAAATAGAAAATAGTTTAGAAATAAGTCCTATTCAAAAAAGCTAAAAAACCTTTCTTAATTTGTCATAAATTCATATATGTTTTTTGATATGTTTGCCATTTGATCCGTGGCTTTATCAAAATCTTGTAATTTCTTTGACATAATTATCAACACATAAGTTTTACCATCAGGTAAAAATATAATTCCTGAATCATGATGTACACCAGTTATAGAACCTGTTTTATGTGAAACTAGAATACTCTTAGGTAAATATTTTGGAATCATATCATTGAATTTTTGATCTTTCAAAATATCAATCATTTGTTGACAATCTTCTTTGCTACCAGCCCTGCCAGTTGCAATAGCTTCCATGATAATCATCAGATCTCTTGCAGTTGTTGAATTACTAAGTCCCTTTTCATAAGCTTTTATATCCTCAACCCCTCTTAAGATTTCAATATTTTTGGCACCTAGTTTTCTCATTGTATTGGTAACCATTTTAGCACCTACCAATTCGATTAAAACGTTGGTAGCTAAATTACTGCTTACGGTTATCATATCATACATCAAATCATTTATTGTAACTTTTTTGCCTATCATTTTATATAAACCATCTCCACTATCGTCGCTAATATCCATGCTATATAGGCTTCCATCCACAATACTTTTAAATTCATTTTTTAAGATTATTGAGTCTAATAAACGGAATTTTCCTTCATCCGCTTGCCTAAATATTTCAATCATCACGGGTGTTTTCATTGTGCTAGCTGCATGAAACTTTTCATCAGCATTGATCATGATTTTTTGATTTGTATTTGATTGATCTATAAATGCAAGAGCAAAATCACCAGATAGTTCATCGAAATCTTTTTCAATAGTGTTTTTAAGGTCTTCAATGCTAACACTTTGTGATACTATAGATTCATATCCCAAAAGGAAGATTATTAGCGTTAAAAATGTCAATATCTTACTGCTATTAAGTAACATTTTGAGATTAATAATATATTTTAAATTCTAATTTACTATGTATTCATTGAAGGCAGCTAAAGAAAATCAATTTTGCCAGTTTCTAAATTATAATATGTTGGTATAATTTGTAGATCTTTTTTATCAACAGCAGTTTTAATTATACTTGAGCGATTTTTTAAATCTTCAACGGTAAGTTCCACATTTTTCTTAACAATTTCATTAACGCTAGCATCTTTACCACAGGCTTCTAGTGCAGGTTTTATATGTGCTAATAAATGATTTAAATTATAACCATTATCACCAGCATCTACTGCAGCTGTTACAGCCCCACAACTTTGATGACCTAATACGATAATAATAGAGGTACCAATATGAGCAACTGCATACTCTATACTTGCAACAGATGAAGTGTTTGCAATATTACCTGCAACCCGAATCACGAAAAGTTCACCCAAACCAGTATCAAACGCCAATTCTGGTACAACACGGCTATCTGCACAACTTAAAACAATAGCATATGGTTCTTGTCCGCTAATTAATTTTTTTCTTCTTTTACTATTCTGTAATTTTCCATCTAAATGATCTTCAACAAATCGTTGATTACCATCTTTAAGTCTTTTTAATATTTCTTTTTGTGTCATTAGTATTCTTTTTATTTAATATTTGGTTTTAATTGATGATTTTTTTTATGACTATTCCTTAACAGGAGTGTCTTTCTTTAATTGTTTCGGTTGTAAAAAATCATTTTCGGTTATCATGTCTTTTTTCCCCAAATAGGTCCAACTAATTGTATTACCATATTTTTTTACTACATTATTGATATCTTCTAAAGTAATATCATTTACTATTTTATCAAATTCTTGTGCCATTTTCCAATCTCCATTAAGTTCTGCCATTCCAAGACTTCCTGTTTGTGACACCATGGTTTCTAAGCCCATATGATGTTGCGTTAAATAGGACTCTTTCATGTCTGTTAATTCTTTTGCCGAAAAACCATCTCCTCTAATTTTGTCAATCTCATCTACCATTACTTTAATTGTTTCTTTAGGTTCAATAGTTGTTACATAAATAGCACTATATGGGTTGTTTACAATGCTAGAAGCATAAAATGCACTTGGTGCATAAGACAATCCTCTTTTTGTTCTAACCTCAATCCATAATCTATTTCTTAAAATTTGCATTGCTAACATCATAGAAACTCCTTCTTTTGAATTCAATTTTGGAGCATTCATATAACCTCTAATATAATTTGTGGCAATATCTTTATCTTCTATTACATTATTAGGTGTATCAAATGGAGTTCTATTTTCTAATGTAGCCTTGGTGCCATTAGGAAGTTTTGCCAAAGTTGAATTTACCTTTTTTGTTAAGTCTTCTTTAGTAACATTACCAGCAACAACAAGAAAAAGTCTATTTTTACCTATTAAATTAGAATAATATTCACTTAAATCATTTAATGTAATTTGCTGAAGGCTTTCTGCCGTACCTTGAGGATTTTTAGCATAATTTTTACCATTAAATACATTACTCATTGCTAAATTTCGCAAATGATTATCAGGATCTGCATTCGTCTGTTTGGCATTTGTAATCAATTTAGCCTTTAAAAGTTCGTACTCTTCTTCAGTAAAATTAGGGTTCATAATTGCATCCGTAAAAAGTTGCCATGATTTATCCCAATATTTATTTATACAAGTAAGTGATATGGTTCCATAGTCATAATCTGAATTTGCATTTATTCTTGCTCCAATTTGGTTCGCTGCGTTGCTATACTCTAATTTATTTAAAGATTTAGTTCCTCCAGTAGTGGCTAGTTGAAATGCAAAATTTTCAATACCTTCATTTTTAAGAGAATAATTAGATGTACCACCAATAATATATAATTTTGCATTTATTACTTCTTTAGGGGAATGTTTTAAAATAACATTAATTCCATTTACATTAAACTCTTCAACATTAGATTGTGACTGAACAAAGGCAATAGATCCTATAAGTAATATTATTACACTTAAATATTTTTTAAAATTTTTCATGATCAATAGTTTTTGATTATTTTGTTAAATGGTTTTCTAAATTATCTATTTTCATTTGCTCATTCATTTTTGGTGAAATTAACAACCCAACCACAGAAGGTTTACCCTTTATATACTTTTCAACATAATTTTTAATATCTTTTCGTGTAACTTTATTTAAATTGTCTACATAATTGATATAGTAATCAATAGAAGCGGATGACCACCAATAGGTTACCGTATGTAAAAATTGAGATGTTTTTTCTTTCCCATAAGCATCATCAATTGCCAATAAGGTTTTTGCTGTTTCCATCTGTTCATCTGTAAAATAATCATCACTATCCCACATATTTATATGCTCCATTAGTTTTGCATAAGCCTCTTTTACCTTCATAGGATTTGGTACCAAAAATATCTGTATTGGTCCTACATATTTATTAGTTTGATAACTAACGCTTACCTGATACGCTAAGCCACTATCAACAAGATCTCTTTGAAGTTTAGATGATTTTTGAGAAACTATTAACGAAAATACATCGGCTGCATAAGTTGAAGGAATATCATTTCTTGTATCAGGTCCATGTAAACTTATTAAAGCAATGGGAGTAGTTGCATTTTCATTTTCTGTTACAAAATAGTTTGTTTTAGTCAATGGTTTAATTTCAGGAATTGGATATTTTTCAAATGGGTCAAAGCTTGATGGTTTCCAATCGCCATAAATATTTTTCACTCTTTTTAATACATCTTCATGCTTAACATTACCAGCTACTACAATAATTGAATTATTGGGGTAGTAATATTTATTTTGAATTATTTTCATTTTTTCTGGAGTGGCATTCATTATAACATCATGATCACCAATCACATTCTTTCTGCTAAAGTTATCACCCCATAATTTATGATTACTATCTTGTAAAAGATAGAATACTGGATTTGATTCATTTCGTTGGAATTCACCATCGACCACAGGATTTTCTTTAATCATTTCTTCCTTTAAAAAAAGAGGGTAGCGAATAGCAGAATTCATAAAATCAAGCCCTTCTTCTAATTTACTTGAACTAAGGGTCACAAAATAATTAACTCGTTCGCCAGAAGTGGTTCCGTTAAAAGATATTCCTAGCTCATTTTTTCGCGCCATAAAAGCTTCCTGTGAAGGAATGTCTTTGTTTGCTTTAAAGAACATATGTTCATATAAATGTGAAAGACCATCAAATTCTGGGGGTTCTGTATAAGCACCATTATGCACAGTTATCTCAATAGTTGCCAACGGAACGGTATTATCTTCAATAGTTAAAACTTCTAAACCATTATCTAATTCACTGAGAAAAAAATTATCTGGCAAATTATCTTGTGCAATTAAAATGGAAGGTAAAAAAAATAAAATACGAAAAATTGATTTGATTGTTAACATAAATTTTATTGTTAGAGTTGTGGATAGCAAGATACTTATTTTTAAATATTAAAGCAAGCATCTAAAAATTAGATATTGAAAGTTAATAATTAAAATGGTTTAGAATTATAATTATATTAAAATAATTACATTTGTTTTATGCAAAAAGTATATTTTGATAATGCCGCTACAACACCAATCAATCAAGAGGTTATAGAAATTGTTGCGCAAACAATGAATTCAATTTATGGAAATCCGTCCTCTACACATCAATTTGGAAGGAGTGCTAAAACTTTGGTTGAAAAATCTAGAAAGTCAATCGCTAAGTTATTAAATTGTTCTGCATCTGAAATTGTTTTTACTGCAGGTGGAAGTGAAGCCGATAATCTTATTTTATTTAATGCTGTAAAGAATCTAAACGTTAAAAGAATTATATCTACTAAAATTGAACATCATGCAATTTTGCATACCTTAAATTCATTGGAGAAAGAATATTCTATACAAATTGATTATGTTGATGTAAATGAAAAAGGTGAAATTGATTTAGAACATTTAATTACAATTCTAGAGAACTCAGAAGTTAAAACTTTGGTGAGTTTAATGCAGGTAAATAATGAAATTGGAAATATTTTAGATGTTGATAAGGTGATTTCAATTTGTAAAGATCAGAATGCTTTATTTCATTCAGATACTGTCCAGGGTTTAACACACCTTAAGATAGATTTACAAAAAAGTCCTATTGATTTTATTGCTGCCAGTGCACATAAATTTCACGGCCCAAAAGGTGTTGGTTTTGCAGTTATAAAAAAGGGTTTTGGAATCCAACCAATTTTACACGGTGGTGAACAAGAAAGAGGGGCAAGGGCAGGAACTGAAAATACCCATAGTATTGTTGGTATGGAAATGGCTTTAAATATTGCTACAAAAAACTATGAAAAAGATAAGGTTTATATTATCAATTTAAAGCAATATTTTATAGAACAATTACAAAATAATTTTGAAAATATTCAATTCAACGGACTTTCAAATGATTTAGATAAAAGTGCCTACCATATTTTAAATGTTCGCTTTGAAAAAGAGATTCCAATGCTATTATTTAACCTAGACCTAAAAAGTATTGCAGCTTCAGGTGGTTCGGCTTGCCAGAGTGGTAGTAATAAAGGTTCTCATGTCCTAAATGCTATTTTAAATGAAGGTGAAGCTAAAAAAACTTCCGTTAGATTTTCATTTAGTATATACAATACTAAAAATGAAGTGGATTATGTGATTGAGGCTTTAAAAAGTATCATTAATTAAGTCAAAATATGCGATTTTAAATTCACCATAATAGATCATTTCATCAGTCGATCTATAAATACCTAAATATCAACTACTGATCAATCTGACAATTCATTGAATTCTCTTCTTTTGTTTTCAAACCACTCTTTCATGGCTTCAGGAGTTTTCATTAATTGCTGCATATCATCCATAGCTTTAAGATGGTCTTTATCTTTCAATTGAAACATTTCCATTCCATGCTTTTTGCTCATTTTCGTTATTTCTTCAAAATTATTGGCATGAAATTCTTTATCACATGCTCCACCCAATTGTTTACAAGTCATTGTTTTCATGTTTAACGATTTTTAAGGCTAAATTATACTTTTGAGTTTTTCAGTTTTGTCTAAAATACAATAAATCTGTTAATTTTCTAATTGACTACAATTTTGTAAAACAAAAATCTCCTAGAAATACTATTCTAGGAGATTTATTTTATAAGTAAAAAATTATATTGTTTAATTTCAAATATTCAATTAGCTATCTGAATCAAGATAATTTGGTATTCCATCATTATCAGTATCATCATTAGTTGGGTCTCCATCTCCGTCAGCATCTTCATCTATTGTTAGTTTCCCATCACCATCATCATCATTATCCAAATAATTATAAATACCATCACTATCTGTATCATCAAAAATTGGACTACCGTCGTTATTTATATCTTCATCTCTTGTTAAAACACCATCATTGTCATCATCAATATCTAAATAATTTGGTATGCCATCTTCATCTGTATCGTTATTTAAAACATCATTATCATTATCAAGATCTTCTTTAAAATCTGGTACAGAATCACGGTCACTATCTATAAATTTAACCGCTCCAAGCTCAATATAAAAATAAAGAATCCCATTTTCAGGAATTAATCCTTGGGGATTATTTCCATATGCTAAACCAGAAGGAATAAAAAGTATTCCTTTACCTGAATTTTCATATCCAAACGATTCATCAGGATAATTAACTACTTCACCTTCTTGATAATTTGGGAAACCATATTGCCATCCTTGAATTGTAGTACGTAATGTTATCCATGATCTAGAAGAAGTAAAGCTTAAATTTTCATCAAACTTCGTGCTATCTAATAAAAATCCCTGATAAGTAACTTGGATAGAATCAAAACGTGTTGGACTATTTCCAATACCTTTAAAATCAGTATAATAATATAATTTAAATTTTATATCACTAAGAGTAACATCCTCTATTTCAACCTGATCATATAACGGAATTTCATTGTTTAATATCGTATCAACTCTTTTATCTGAATTTAAATAATGAGTTTGTAAAAATTCAACAAGCAATTCATCATCAATAATTGCTTGAGCTACGGGATCATGATTATCTTTGTCATCTTCGTCGTCATCGCTACATGAAAAAATAGCAACTGTTAATAATAGAAGAAATAAATATTTCAATTTCATTATCTAATTATTTTATAAATGATTCGCAATTTACAATTTTAATCTTTTTTTTAAACAAGTAAACCTAAAATTAACAAATGTTTAAATATTTACTTTGAATTTTAATAAAGATGCTATCTAAATTCAATTTTTCTCATTCTTAAATTTAAAGGTGTTACCTCTAAATATTCATCATCTTTAATATATTCCATACATTCCTCTAAAGAAAATTCTTTTTTGGGAGCTATATTTACGGCAGTATCTGTACCAGATTTTCTAACGTTTGTAAGTTTTTTACCTTTTGTTAAATTGATACCCATATCTTCTTGTCTATTGTTCTCACCTACAACTTGTCCTTTATAAATTTCTTGATTTATATCTATAAAGAAAATTCCTCTATCACCTAATTTATCAATAGAATATGCTGTTGCTTTTCCTGCTTCAGCAGAAACCAATGCCCCGTTTACAACATCGCTAAGTTCTCCTTTAAAAGCATCGTAGCCTCTTAGACGGTGATTTATAATTGCACCACCTTGGGTTGCAGTTAGAATTTTATTTCGTAAACCAATTAATCCACGAGAAGGAATATCAAATTCTAAATGTTGTAAATCACCTTTTGGTTCCATTACATGTAAATCACCTTTTCTTAATGTAACCAAATTAATCGCTTTACTTGAAACTTCTTCCGGTACATCAATTACTAAGGTTTCAAAAGGTTCTGATTTTAC
>JGI24024J18818_10000969_pt1 | contig 11499 bp, 13 predicted proteins | sample Cruoilmetagenom2_FD_18818 | JGI IMG/M metagenome (IMG submission 18818) | reverse complement strand
ATTAGAAATGCGCGCATTATTACTACATCTCCGTCCGGCAGCCCTTCACGACAAAACATTAAAAGAAGGTTTAGAAGAGTTGTTGATGGAATTACAGGAAAAGGTACTATTCACAATTCGTTATCGCATAGAAGACGTCCCTTTGTCAAAAGGGGCCGAGGATCATTTATTCCGAATCGCCCAAGAAACCTTATCCAATACACTGCGCCATGCAAACGCTACGGAAGTCGATATATTATTCGTTGAACGAGATAATCTTGCTATCTTCCGCGTTCAGGATAACGGCGTGGGATTTGAACAAGTAGATTCGAAAAACGGGTCTTATGGGTTGCAAAGTGTACAAGAACGAGCTGTGGAAATCGGCGCAACAATTAAAATTGTTTCCGTTCCTTCTCAAGGGACAATTGTAGAAGTGAAACTACCGATTGAAAAGATAGATATTGAAACAATCCAGTTGGAGAAAGGAGAGCAAGAAAATGATTCGAATCTTATTAGCGGATGACCATGAAATGGTACGTATTGGCGTTTCCGCCTACTTACAAGCGCAGCCTGATATGGAAGTAGTCGCTGAGGCGGTTAATGGAAAAGAAGCTGTAGATATGGCTCTAGTGCACAAGCCCGATATTATTTTGATGGATATGGTTATGCCGATTATGAATGGCGCCGAGGCTACACACGAAATTATCGGGCAATGGCCAGAAGCAAAAGTAATGATAGTCACCAGCTTTATCGATGACGACAAAGTGTATCCAGCACTCGAAGCTGGAGCTATCAGTTATTTGTTAAAAACGTCAAAAGCTTCTCATATTGCAGATTCTATACGCAAAACATTGAATGGAGATGCCGTATTAGAACCTGAAGTAACCAATAAAATGATGAAACGTATGCGTCAAGGCTCGAACCACGCTCTCCATGAGGATTTAACGGACCGAGAACATGAAGTGCTTTTACTCATGGCGGAAGGCAAAACAAATCAAGATATAGCAGACACTCTTTTTATAGCATTAAAAACAGCTAAAACACATGTAAGTAATATTTTATCGAAGCTAGAGGTAAGCGACCGTACACAAGCAGTGATCTATGCGTTTGAACATAAAATAGTTCCCACCAAAAAATAACTAATTCGTTCCTGTCAACATATGCTAATAAGAAAAGCGCAATGGCCGATGCTTTCCCTGAAAGAATTTCATGTAAAGGTGTCCTTTGCCTTTACTTAAATTTCTAAAGCAACTCTAAGTTCTAGGCGCTAGAGCTGAATATTAAAGATAAAAGAGAGCATAAAGGATGTTAGTGCACATGAACCCACTAGACCCTATTGAGCCAGAGAACGATCAAACAACTCCCCTTGCTGCAAAGGTAGGATTTCTAGGTACTATTGTTGTAACGATTGGGTACATTATTGAAACCATAGGCGAAGGCATCGCCCTTTCTGAGCTGGCTCAAGAAGAAAAGAATGTAGAACAAAAAAAGCAAGCAAATCAGCAACAATTATCAGATATACAAAGTAAACTGGATTATTTAATAAAGGAAATAGATACGATGAAAAAAAAGGATGACCATTTTAGAAGATGGTAATCCTTTTTTGTTTGGCTCGTTTACTCGGTTTTTTCTACAATAAGTCCCCGAAACCAATCTTCGACATCTTCATTTGTATGAAGGTGATGCACTTTCGATCCGTAGACTTCAAATTTCTGCATGAACGCTGGTTTCATTTGTTCTTCAAAGTATGTATTCCACTCGAACATCTTCCGGAATATAGTAAAGGTCGGTTTATAATTTACCTTTTCTATTTTTAAAAGCTGACGAAGATATCGTTTAATTATGCGCCATGTTCTTTTATTCACAGGGATATCTAAGAAAATAATTTGATCTGCTGCAAGTAACCCCTCGTCTGTCCAGTCGATGTGAACACCTTCTAAGACCCATTTCTCTTGCTTTACCGCATTGATAAATAGTTGGTTGCGTACCTCTATTTCATTTCGTATATCCCCAGATGGCTGATGGTTCCATACGAAGTTATCCGTTTCAAAGTGTGGTATGTGAAGATGGTTTGCAACTTTACGAGCAAGTGAAGTTTTGCCACTTCCCACTGAGCCTACAATATAAATTTTCATCGTTAATCACTTGTTGCACGGTTTAGTGCGTGGATAATCCCAGCATGTACACCTTCATGCCAAACCATGAATTGGACTAGAGCCTCGACTGTCTTCATTTCATGGAGGTTACCTATCGACATTGACTCTATTAGAATACTTGATAGATTGTTGCCGAATTCTCCTTTTAAACGTTCTGTTTGTTCCTTTAATGCACCTATTAATTCCTCCGATGTTGGAGGTTCTATAGTCCAATCACTTGGTTTTGTTCCAGGAACAAATAGTGGCATCCATTCCGGATGTACAATTTCATATGTTGGACCTGATTTTTGTGTGAGTATTTCTGCATTCACGTAAATATGTCCTACATTCCAGCGAATTGTATTATTGAATCCCTTCGGCTGTATGTCCCACGAGTCTTCTTCCACTTGGCCAATTCTCCCTAGTGTATAAATTCTAGCAAAATTTAATTGATTTATCGTTTCCATATTTTCATCCCCTTTATACTTGTTATGTATTTGAAAAAATGGTATTTTCAATGAAAAGGAGGAATGTATCATCGACATCCCACGCACGTAAATCACCAAAATCAGTTCCAATCTAACGCCGTATTTTAAAACGTTTGCCTAACTATCATCCTACGTATCTAGAAATAGAGAAACGAATCAAAGCAATACAAGCAGAATTTCACGGAGAATGCTACGTGGAAAATTCCCTAAAGTAAGTGCACTTCCCTAATAACTACTCCATCCTCAAAGACCTTCACATTCAACTCGACTCCAACAGCTATCTCCAAATGGACACGCTTATTCTCACTAAGAAATATATAGCCCTCTTAGAAATAAAAAACATCCGAGGAAGTATCGCCTTTCAAAAGAATCCGGATCAACTTATACGAGAGTTTGATGGTGAAATTACCCCCTTCAAATGCCCCGAACAACAAATAACACGTCAGAAGAAGAGGCTTCAACTACTACTAAAGGAATTAAAAATAGAACTCCCTATAAAAAAATTCATTGTTCTTGCCTACAGCAAAACGCATGTAGTGCTTACTCCAAAATATACCACAATTGTAATGGGTTGCGATATCTCGATTTATATCGATGATTATAATCAGTTGCCCGATGTTGGATATTTACGTTAGGATTTAAAAAAGATCGTAAAAATATGTACTTAAACTAACGCCGCAGTTGTGCGGCCGAGCCGATCACCTTGGGGGGCATCGAAAGCGTTTAACATTACCCCACCAACCAGATCTGCATGGAAACATATGTATTTTTTTCATATATATTTTAAACAAAATATTTGGCCAGACGATATATAACTGAATACGTATAGAAAAGGTGGAAAGTCCATGCAATTTAATTTAAGCACTAAAATCAACCTAATGATGGTTGCAGCTGTGCTGTTTATCACTTTCAGCCTTGGGGGGCTGGCAGTTTATCAAATTTCATCGAGTATAAAAGAATTCGCAATTGAAAAAGCGAGTCGTGACCTCACAATGAGCTACAGTTATATCGATGTAGCTTATCCAGGTCAATGGGAAATCAAGGACAATCAGCTGTATAAAGGAGAAACGCTGATTAATGGGAATGATGACCTCGTAGACAGAATTGGGAATGATACAGGTGATACTGTCACCTTCTTCCAACATGATACACGCGTAGCAACAAATGTAATGAATAACGGGGAGCGCGCTATCGGTACCACTATCTCAGAGCAGGTAGGACAAACAGTTCTCCAAAATAACGAAAACTATTACGGTGAAGCGAATGCAGCCGGAAATATATATCAGAGTGCCTATATGCCTCTCCTCAATGCGTCTGGCGAGACAATTGGTATTTACTATGTAGGAGCACCACAAGAACTGATTGACGAAACCATATCATCATTTCTTATAACTCTAGCAGTAATCGTTATTGTTATTCTCATATTAGTGCTCACTGGAGTATTTTTATTTACCCGTCGTCTCAAGAAACGCATGACAGCTGTTTCAAAAGCTATTAAGCTTGCCGGGGAAGGGAATTTTACAGAAGAAGTTCGTGATCACGGCAGTGATGAGCTGACTGACCTTGCTGAGAGTTATAATAAAATGAAGAACAGTCTTGCAAAAATGGTTTCTGAAGTATCACAGGTTTCAGAACAGGTTGCTGCTGCTTCAGAAGAGCTTACAGCAAGTTCAGATGAAACAAGTAGAGCAACCGAAGTCATTTCAGGCACGATCCAGGAAGTCGCTTCAGGAGCTGAAGATCAGTCTGAAAATGTTAGACAGGCTGAACAGAGAATGACTGAGGTCTCAAAAGGTGTACAGTCTATTTCGGATACTTCCTCACAGATTTCAGAGAAAAGCAAACATGCCACAGAAAAATCCCGAGCTGGCGATCAACTTGTGAAAAATACAGCAAATCAAATGAATACCATTCATCATTCAGTCTCTAAAAGTAGCAAAGTGATGAGCTCCCTTGACGAAAGGTCGAAACAAATCAGCGAAATTTCAAGTGTAATTTCAGGTATTGCTGACCAAACAAATCTACTTGCACTTAATGCCGCTATTGAAGCTGCAAGAGCAGGTGAACATGGAAAAGGTTTCGCGGTTGTTGCAGATGAAGTTAGAAAACTTGCCGAAGAATCACAGAAGTCTTCTTCAAAGATTTCTGAACTGATTGCAGACATTCAGTCAGATATGGTCCAGTCAACGACTGCTTTTGATCAAGTGATAGAGGAAGTGAATGAAGGACTCGGTATGATCAAAGATACACGTAACAACTTTTCTGAGATTCTTACTTCCATGGAAGATATAGAGGGCAGCATTTTCCGAATGGCAGATACCGCTAAAGATATCTCATCGAATGCATTGAGTGTGGCAAATTCAATCCGCGATATTACCATAGTATCAAAGCGTAATACAGATCATTCACAAACAGTAGCCGCATCTGCTGAGGAACAGCTCGCTTCTATGGAAGAAATCAGTTCTTCTGCTGCTGTGCTATCTGATATGGCTGTCAGTCTGCAGGAACAGATGTCTGGTTTTAAAACAAAATAATTAAGTAGAACTTCTGTGTCATTTCGCGGTTCTTCTACATAATCGATCAGGGCTTAGATACTCAAAAACCTTCCTGATACGGCAACTGTTCAGAAGTGTAATTTGTTTAGACTGAAGAATAAGTACAGATATTACAGCAGGTCATAAATTCATATTTAGATAGGTGAAAAAAATGATTTCAATTGATAGAAAACTAAGATTACAAGATTTAGAGATTTTTCGTTTCATTAGAGATTATAGGATTATAGCTTATGTTATTATCCTAGATACTAGAGGACCATATACAGAAGAAGACAAAAAGTTAGACCCACTTTGTTTTTTAAAAGAAAAATCTCAGTTCAGTGAACTGAGATTTTTTTATTTTTGAAACATATTCCACAACAAAATACGGTGTAATTCGTTATGCAATTTTAGTCACATTTCATAGTGTATTTTCAAGTTTTGCGATAGGTAACGGAACCCGTTACCCAGTGGGATTTATCACTTTTTTACACTATTACAGCAATTTTCACGGTTACTTTGAACAGATCTCCGTCTACTTCCATTCGTAAGCTGCCTCCGTGTAAATCCACAATGGATTGCGCGATAGCAAGACCGAGTCCGGAACCTTCTGTATGACGAGATGTGTCTGCTCTTTTGAAGCGCTCAGTTAATTCATTGACATCATTGCCTAACTCATACTTCGCTATGTTTTTGATGACGAAAACTGCTTCTCCGTCCATTTGGTCCAAATTGATGTACACGCGAGTATTAGGTAGGGCGTACTTCAACGTATTAATGATCAGGTTATCCAGAACTCTCCACCACTTTTGTCCATCGACATAGGACATAATTGGTTTTGTACCAATAACTACACGATAGTCTAGACCTGACTTATCGATGTCTTCCTGATGCTCGGCGATTGCTTGCTGCAAGAGTTGAGTTAAATCCACTTTACGTTTGTCTAACTCGATATTGCCCGATGCCATTTTCGAAACTTCAAACAAATCTTCAATTAGCGTTTTCAAACGCATCGACTTTTTATCTAAAATTGCAATATAGGATGCTCGCTCTTCATCCGTAATGCTTGGATTTTTCAACAAATCGGTATACGTAATGATGGATGTCAAAGGTGTACGTAAATCATGACTAACATTTGTAATAAGCTCTGTTTTCAAACGTTCACTTTTTGCTTGCTCGGAATGCGATGATTTTATACGGTCACGAAGGCCATTTAAGTTTGCCGCATGCTCAGCCATCGGTGACTTTCCTCTTACTTCAATTTCATTGCCAATGACTCCTCTTGCCATTTCTTCCGTCTTCATAATAATTCGGTTAAGATATGACATTCTAGACAATAAAAACACTAGTATTGGTATGCCTATTAATATAGTTGCTGGGATCCAAGCTATTATCACTGCAGGTTGCCAGAAAACCATCATTGTTCCAAATCCCCAGAAGAAAATAACAGTTAGCATGATCAACGTTTGCACTCCAATAGTGCGTTTTAAGAAATAGCCTTCTAATGATTTTAACCAACTGAATACGAGACTATTTCTCCAGTCTATATTTCCGAAGCCATCTTTCACCCACTGCCATTGATAGAACGCACAAGTTGTTAAAATTACGGCAATGATTAATGTAAAGATTGGGATATCATATCCACCATAATGTAATATGCCGATTCTCATTTCATTTGTAGCAGTTAAGACCATTAAAATACTGATAAAAAATAAGACCCATTGAACATCTATTGGCAGCCTATTATACTTTCTCTTTCCTTCCTCATGCTGAAAATGAGTTTTGTCTTTTCTCCATAAAACAATAAATGCAATTGTTGCTAGAACACCTAGGATCAGTATCCCATAAAAGAATCTCTCCTCTTTTTTAAAATACTGATAGTTATCTGCTCGATCCCCATTTATAATACTAGCTTCTGATATAGCAATAGTTCCTTCGAACTTTGGAAAGCTATAGCCAACTAAATTTTGCACATACCCAGAGTTTCCGGTATTTTCATCTATAACATTTCCTTTTAAATAGGCAGATTTACTTGAGTATTCCTTTTTATAAGCAAGCTTCGTACCTAAGTCGCCGTTTGTAAATTCCTCGTCTGTCTCTGTATTTTTCAATTTATATATAAATTCGTCATTATAATTTAAGAACTCATTTTTACGTGCCTCTATAGCCTGAAAATACTCATCCACTTGCTTTTCTTTTTCTAGTCGCACTTTATCGGCCACATGGACATTATCCTCAAAGTTTTTTGTGATATCTTCCATTTTTTTATTTCGCTCTGTAATAGATGCTTCGTCCGTTCTTCCTTCATATTGGAAAATGATGGAGTCTAATTGCTCTTGTAGGCCACCGAACTGATAGCGATGTTCATCTATTTCCTCCGTTGTTACCGTAATATTTTTCTTCATTTCTTCCTTATCTGGAACAGCTAAAATAAGTGAAACAATGGAAGACTCAAAACGACGCACTTCATCTTTAAAACCATCACTATCAAAGTAGTTTTTTCCTATATAGTTCCCACCGTCTCTAGTTAACGTAAAGAATGCCAAAATCATCATTACCGCTAAGAAAGATAGTAATATATCCTTTATAATTGGTTTTTTCACCCTACTACTCCCCCTTTCATATTTTGGATAATTTCTGCGAAGTTTGCTCTAATTTCAACTAAGGGCACAAAGTTCGTTACACAATAAAACAAGCAAAGTATCCCACAGACGATTGCTATTATGGATAGTAGTAAACTCATTTTACTTGTCGATTTTATAACCAACGCCCCACACCACCTTTAGATATCTAGGATTTTTAGGATCTGTTTCTATTTTTTCTCGAATTTTCCTGATATGAACGGCTACTATATTTTCAGCGTTATAGGCAGGTTCTTTCCAAACACGTTCATATATTTCATTGATGGAAAAAACGCGTCCTGCATTGGCCATTAGAAGCTCGGTGATTTTAAACTCTATTGGGGTTAGTTTAACGGATTCTCCTTCTACCGAAAGGTCTTTCGCTTCTTTGTTTAAAGTTAGTCCGTCGAGTTCGATTATTTGTTGCTGCCCCTGATAATTGCCCAACTTCGTATATCTTCTGAGCTGAGACTTTACACGCGCTACCAATTCCATTGGATGAAAAGGCTTTGTTACATAATCATCTGCTCCAACAGATAGTCCATGAATTTTGTCCGAGTCCTCCACTTTCGCGCTGAGCATAATAATCGGGATATTTCTTTGTTCTCTAATTTTGAAAGTTGCTGAAATTCCATCCATTTTAGGCATCATAATATCTAATACAATGACATGAACCTCGTTTTCTTCTATTAACTGCAATGCTTCTAATCCGTCTGCAGCTTTTAAAACGTGGTAGCCTTCGTTTTTCAAATAAATTTCGATACCATCACGAATATCTTTGTCATCGTCGGTTACTAATACTGTAAACTGTGTCATTTACTTACCTCCTTCGTCCGCACCATACGGTCTTTGTATCCTCATCATTCTTATGTTACTTATTGTACCCCTCATTCCTTAACATTCCAGTAGGGAAAATATGAAGAAATTCTTAAGAAAAAAAGTCAGTATATTCATATGTAACTTTTCTTGCTCGGAACTGTCTAATGTTACAAGGGAGTGATTGCGTTGAAAAAAATCATTAGAAGTATATGTACTATTTTTATCCTTTTATTTTTAGCCAGCTGTGGAACAAATAATATAGATTCTACTACTGGAAACGAACCCGAACCACAGGAAGAAAAAAGTGTTACAACTAAACTAGAAGTTAAAGAGGACGGTAATGCTACGTTTACGATTAAAAATGAAACCGCTGAGGCAGCAACTTTAACGTATCCGAGTGGCCAGGAAGTGGAATATCAACTATTAGACAATGAAAAGAATATTGTACTTACTTATTCTGCTGATAAAGTATTTGTCCTAATGATTTCTGAAAAAGTACTTCAACCAAACGAAGAAATCGTTATCCAACTTGACTTGAAGACAGAATTGGCGGAAGTACCCGCTGGTTCATACACGCTTGTAGCTTGGGCAACTGCAGAACAACTAAGTGATCAGAAGCAAGAGACAGCTTATGAATGGGTTGGAAATGAAACAGTGAAAAACGAAAATGAAACAATCACTGTATATAGAGGAGACGCAAATGCGGAATATGTTGAACCATATGAAGTAACTATTGATCCTTCTGGAGATTTAATCCGTCAAATCTTCAAAGAAATTATGGTGTTAGAGGTTGGATTAATTGATTATCGTTTGGAGAATAATAACTCGAAATTAATACTAAATATGGATAGTGGGTTAGTGAATGTCCAAGGAAGTGCGGGAGAAAACATGTTTATTGGGACAATTGTTCATTCCTATTTCGAAAATTTTCCCAACATAGAGGAAATATATTTTGAAAAAGAAGGACAGTCTCCAGTTGAACTAGCGCATATAGTTGTCTCGGAGCCATTTACACGCGACAAGCTCTACACTACTCCTAGTAATTAAAATAGTGCTTATCTAACCATAGTCTGCAATGCGTTCATCATGTACACTTATAAGAAGTAGAAAATTATTTAATAAGGTGGACTATAAATGGCAAATCATGAAGAAACGAATTTACCTCCAAAAACATGTTCCGTTGAAAGATTAGTAACAATGGAATCAGATGTTGCTTTAGTATTACAAGGTAAGAAAACTGCTACACGACGTAATGGTCGCTACGCAGATGTAGGCGAAATTATGGAACTTCAAGGCCAGTCCTACGTTGTAGAGCGTGTATATATTCAAACACTTGGCGACTTAACGGACGAACACGCAAAACAAGAGGGCTTTGAATCAGTAGAGGATTATAAACAATCCATACTAGCTTACCATCCTGGTATGCCTTGGTTACCTCATATGACTGTATGGGTACATGAATTCAGTCCTGTAAAAGCATAACAAAAACTTCTCTGTGTTTATCACAGGGAAGTTTTTTTATAAAAAAATTATTGTGCCATCGCGTGAAACTTTTTATCCAAAAAATGGTCTAATACGTAAACAGGAGGTGTTTAACATGAGAAAAAGAAAAAAATTCAGTTGGATTTTATTATTTGTAATCCCTTTATTTATATTGGCTAGTTGCGGATCCAGTTCAAGTGAACCTACAACAGGAAGTGATACAGCAGCGGTGAATTTTTCCACACAACTTGACGTAACAGCGGATGGAGAAGGATCTTTTAAGATAACAAATGTATCAAGCGAAGTAGCAAGTTTGGAGATGTCGAGTGGGCAACAAATCGAATTCCAACTGTTAAATAAAGCCGATGAAGCCATATACACATATTCAGCAAATAAACTATTCATGCAAGAAATGCAAGAAAAGAAATTACAACCTAAGGAAGAATGGACGATTCCACTTAACTTGGAAGATGAACTTGTGGGAGTTCCCCCTGGATCCTATACATTAGTCGTATGGTCAACTGCACAAGGACTAAACGATCAAAAAGAACAGGCAGCCTATGAACAATTGACTTCCCCTGGAAAACTTGTTGTTCAAATACAGGAAGTCTCCTATACCGGATTAATAGACCCTCATTCCATTGAAGTAAAAAACCTTGATGGCGGTACAGAAGTGATGCAGCTATCTGAAGTGGCAATGCCACTGTTTGAAAACCTCGAGGAAGGGACGCAACTAATCATTGAATATGTAGAAGAAAACGGGCAAAAGACTGTTCAGACTACGTATCCTGCAGAATAGAAATCTAAAACACAACAAGAACATTTTGCGTTATTTGTTGTGTTTTTATTTTCTGAAGGTCAAACCTTCTGCTTTTAAGCAAGACTTAAGTGTTGGTAGGGAAGCCGGTCCTATTCCATGAAGTTTTAAAATTTCTTTTTCACTGAATTCAGAGAGCCTTCTCAAAGGTAGTAACCTCATTATGTTCCAACGCTCTTCTTGCCGGTGCTGAGAGTAGTGACAGAAATCCGCTGTTAGGTTTGTTTTCTTGCTCACAGGTTGGACAAGTCGGACAAGCACTGCTTTTATAGTATTTATGCCCCTTGCTACAAGTTCTTAGCTCTTTTTCAGAAGTTGCCATATAATTATATCTCCTCCTTTTGATATCAACCCCGATTAATTTATCTTAACTATACTAGTATCGCAATTAATAATAATAATAATAATAATAATAATAATAATAATAATAATAATAATAATAACTTCTTGCACAAAAAACCAGCGAGATAAGATTCTCTCACTGGTTTTTTCATTTTATATTTATTCCTCATTCATGCCGATGCAACGTTCGCATTCGTAAAGGGATGATTCTACTTGCTCATTAATAACACATCCACATTCACGACAATGCTTTGTATTTACTTCTTGAGTAGTTAATTTCAT
>JGI24024J18818_10000966_pt1 | contig 11510 bp, 13 predicted proteins | sample Cruoilmetagenom2_FD_18818 | JGI IMG/M metagenome (IMG submission 18818) | reverse complement strand
CATTGAGGAAGCATTAAAATTGGTATAATGAAGTTTAACTCAATCCATCAAATACCAATTAAGGTTTCAATTATAGAAGTCGGTACTTGAAATGAAAGCATTGGTCTTTGATTTAGAACGTTCGCCGCGAGGGCACGCCTTCCACAAGATAGACTTAAGTGTAAAATGTTACGATTTAGGTGTTACGTAAATCCTAAAACGTAAACCGTAATACAGATCCATTAATCCCCTAAAGAATCTGCCCCCAAAGTCCCCTCCAGCAGCAGTAGATAGTCAGCACTTTGAACAAAATCTAATCGTTCAATAGCCATAGTCAGACGATCTGTGATTTTCATTTCATCTACCACATCTGCATAACCAGGCTGATAAATAAATCCTTCCAGGTAGGAAATGTGCCGTTGCCAGAGGCTGGCCTCTCTGCTCTGTTTGGTCCTGAGACGTTCCTGGTACCAGTCTGATTGCAGCAAATACTCACGCGTGAACATGTCACGAATATCCCGGTGCTGTATTTTCTTACCCTGATACTCACCTTCTGCCATTATGTACAATAAGGCCTGCAGCGGTGGACATGCATCTTCAATGCTTCCATCATCCAGATATCGCTGCGCAACATTACGCTGTGCCTCGACAATGTTGTCTATGCCGTCGACAAATATTTCGATTCCCTGTGTCTCGGGTTTTAGTATGGCTTCAGTAAAGACGGCATTGGGGTTATCAAATATCTTGCCGAGGAAGCCATGCACAAACCGGTCGGTAATCCGGTAGCCGAGTCTACTCGCCAGCACCGTACGGCCTGCATGCTCAAAATCCTCCAGTGGCTCAAGATAGCCTTTCTCTATCATTACCTCAGGCTTACGTTGCTTGACCGAAAGTCGAGACCAGATTTCCGGTATCAGCAAACTGATATCATGGTCCACCCTTACATCAGGCCCGACATGTCCAGCTGAACTTGAATAACCGGCATAACCGGTCAGGACATAGGAAACCAGCGCGTTATTAAGATCTATCGTTGGACGCAGAGCGTTAAACGGACCTTTGGTCAGCGCGCCTTCGGAGCCCGCACCGGTCGTTGACGGAGACTTACCTGTCAGACTGCAGATAAAGTCCATAAACAGCTCCGGCAGTTCCTGATAATGAATCGGGTTATAAACCGCAAGTGGCCGCACGCCCGGTTGCGGCGGATTATTGCGGCGACCGGTTAAGATGGCATCTACCGGGTGACAAATGGGTTGATCCAGTTTCAATTTTCGGTGGAAACGTGCACCCATTTCTGCAACATAGCTACGGACTGGATCAGTCAAATCCTGCCTGTCCTGCAGGTACCGGGGATTTTTACTGGGCTTACCGTCGATAAGCCTCGGGTGTGCTGATGAGACAACATAGCCTGTACCCTCCTCGTAAGCCTGCTGCAGGCGTTCCTTCATTGGTGCTGAATAATTATCGAAAGTCAGGACGTCTTCGATCACCTCAGCCAGCTTCTCGCCTTTCAATGGCTCGTAGTTGGCAAGATAATTACCCGGCTTTGCGATATCGGCTTCGGCCTGTGTATCAAAACCGGGAATAATGGCATCATCCGGGCGCTGAAATAGACGGTATTCACAATTCGTCACCAGTTTCACACTGTGTTCACCACGCACACTGCTCTGACATCCTTCTATGCATCGCATTGGTACGACTATAGATGCTGTTATGTCATCTTCCATCTGTATTTTTTCAGTGGCAATAAAGTCCTGCCTGACCTTGAAAATACGCCATTTACCCGCTGCATCAAAACCCATACGCAGGTAGGAGGCAATAATGCGACGATCATATATTTTTACTTCGTGTCCTGCCGCACCATCGATCTCATCAACAGAAATATAGTCGCGCCAGTTGTCTCCCCAGAAATCACGGTAGAAACGTTTGATGATAAATACCAGTGCCAGGATCCTCGGTGGAATGGCGGCCAGCCATTCATTGTATTCATCCTTATAGCTTGGTGAGGGGGTCAGTAATTTTATGACTGAACCAAGACTGCGCCTGGGGCTGATTGGCCGCCGTTTCGGGTCCTTGTCCTCATGTTCAAACCCCGGCTTATAACGTTCACGGTAATCATGTAAGTAAATTTCTTCAACACGGTCGAGGTCGGTCTGTAAATCATCGACGAACAGCGGACCATAGATCACCGTATCATCGATGGATTTGGAAATTTCAGATTTCCCTCCACCAGAAACAGTGCAGGGTTTATGGCAAAGTGTGCCTTCCGGATCTGTTCCGATTAAGCGCCAGGAAGGTGCACTGGGGTGCTTCTGCATTTCAATCTTATAGCCGTTAGGCTGAAGATAGGTTTTCCCCGGCTGCAGACGTACGGTTTTTGTTTCGCCATCAACTTCCCACTGAATGGTCTGCGCTTCGAGATCCATACGCAAATCCTGATGGACATAGATAACATCAGGAAATCTTTTATCGATACCATAGCCTTCAGGCTGTATATCCATAACAGCACCATAACGTTCGACCACGTCCTGAAAGCTGTAGCCTGGCTCACGCGTATTGGAGTCTACACCGAATTCAATACCGTGATTCCGTCGCGGGAAGGCCAATGCACCACCGGCATGCTCTTCCTCCGCCAGGCCAAACAGATTGGCTGAAAAACCAATCTGGGTTTTCACTTCTTTTTTGCAATAACCGTAATAATTATCGGCCAGGATGGTAACGATGACCCCGCTTTCATCACGTGCGGTGATTTTGAACGGCATGCCGTTATTATACAATTCACCTTCGTCTTTCCAGCACATCTCCTCTTTGCGTTGACGCAAATTTGCATCATCATAATGCGGTAGACCGACCGCCTTCTTGGTTAATTGTGGCAGATGGGGGGCAAGGATGACGCAGCCGGTATGTCCGGTCCAGTGTGCAACATCCAGAGCGGCGTCAAACTCTGCAAGAAATGGATTGCCGCCATTGCCGAAAATGGACTCAACAAAGTCCAGATTACTAATCAGATTACCGGGTGCGAAGAAGCGTATTTCCAGATTTTTTTCAACATCCTGCGCCGGCACTTCTGGACAGACTGTTGGGCGCAATAACAAAGAAACAAACATCTTTGCAGGATTATCGAGATTAGCTGTAAAAGGAATTTTCAGCAGTTCATCCGGCGGTAACAGTGCGGCTTTCAATAAGCTCGCAAAAGTCTCCAGCGGTACCGTCTTCTTATCACCCGGGATAGGCAGGCCGCCTTCTGCAATATGAAATGAACCCTCGGTAGTACGCCTGTCACTGGCGGGATTGTGCAAAACGCCCTGTTTAACGCGGTAGCTATTGACGATATCCGAGTGAAATTCGTCTTCACCTAACGGTATAGATAATTCTCTTGCAACGCCATGACGGTCAAGAACAAAGGTCATGCCCGGCAATCGCGGTATTTGATCTGCAGGTAAATCCTTCAGGTATCGCTCTAAAAATGACTGGATTCTTTGATCTGCGGGGCAAAAATAATCGTTCAGCAAGCGGTTTTTTTCCCGGTAGCTTTTCAATAAATCCTGTGCCGTATGGAGAAACTCCTCATCATCGCCCGCAACGATCGGCTGACCAGAAGATGCCAGTTTCAGATTGATATAAAGCTGCAGCTTCTGACGATCATTTTCATCGTCTCTATCTCCCTGCTGTCTAAACCCGATGGAACGCTCTAAATCCATGTTTTCTCCAAAAGAATCAATTTCATTTCTGCTCTTATGTTATTGATACAATAGCTACTTACGTACCTGATCATCAGCAAATGGCCTGAGTATTAAGGTATCCCCGCGCTGGGTGAATTCAATTCTCTTCAGCACACTCATACCCAGTAATACTTCCCTGCCCTTCAAGCCCGGATTGATGCTCGCGCGAACATTGTTCACCTGAATCGGGCCAATAGACACACTGTCCAGTTTGGTTGAATAGGCCGTAACCATTCCATTTGCCGTGTTGTAGTGTTTCTCCGGCCCTCTGGCCAGTGACAAACTATCAGCCACATTCACTGGGACAGCCACATCAGTGGCACCAGTATCAAGCATAAACTGCACAGTTAAATCGTTTATTTTACCATTGGTAACATAATGACCATAGCGATTACGTTGAAGAATGACTTCAGTTTTACCTGATTCATCAACCCTGCTATAGACTGACTGATTGGGGTTCTGTTCTTTGTCGAGAAAATAATTAAAATATATCATCAACATGGCAAAACCCAACACCCATGCTGAGAACATCATCCATTTGCCGATTCGTCGATTACCCTGTTGTTCAGAATTATCCATTTATTCTCTTTTGAACCGCAAAAACGCATAGAACGCAAAGGACTTTTTTCAAAAAATACATGGGTCTTTTTGGCGTCTTTGCATCTAAGCGATTCAAAATACCTCTTTGTTTAAAATCCTTCCAGCCACAAGATTCCGCTTTTGCTGCGGACTCAGCTTTTTAATCTGGATTTCCCGTCGCAATGCCTCGCCTTTATTGTCAGCGCACTCTGTGTAGACAAGACGCACCGGAGACCTTGAACGGGTATATTTAGCCCCCTTGCCCAGGTTGTGCTGAGCGACCCTCGCTTCAACATCATTTGTGATGCCAGTATAGAGACTGTTATCAGCACATTGCACAATGTAAACCATCCATGATTTAGCTTCTGGATTCAGCTGCCGGCCCTGGAAATGACATGCTCATTCATATCGCCGGTGACGGACAGGTGCAGTTCTGTGGTATCCGGCATACGGTTCAGGATATAGGCAGACATCATTACCCCTGTTTTTTGATCATCAGTATTCAATGCCGTCAGTAATTTATCTGCAACAATCTGACAGCGCTGGTGCTGATCAGGGCTGTCAACCCAGACCTGGCTCATCTGCCAGCCATTGTTCATGTCATTATCCAGATAACTGAAGAAGTCCTCTGCGTCTGTCACAATAGAATCCGGGATTTCAATTGGATAGGTTTGGTCTTCCAGGAAAACTTTAAGTATCATAAAGGCTCACTTTTTAAAAAATTCAAACTGTCTTATGTTACTACGCATCGAGCACCTCATTCCATCAGACAAACTGCAAATTGTCAGAGAAATCCTGGATTCCGCCGAATTTGTCGATGGCAGGCTTTCTGCCGGCAAAGAAGCAGTCAGCGTTAAAAACAACGAAGAACTGCCGCAGAACCATCCCGAAATGGCAAGACTCAACAATATAGTCATGGGTCATTTAGTGAATCACCCGATATATAAATACGGTGTGCTGCCGCATCGAATTGCCGCGCCTTTCTATGCCCGCTACACCGCCGGCAAACAGTACGGCATGCATGTAGACGATCCGATCATGGGGGTCGGGGACAGTTACCGTACAGATGTGTCCATCACCGTGTTTCTCAATGAACCGGATGAATACGAAGGTGGGGAACTGACAATCTCCAGCCAGTACGGCGAAATCAGCAATAAGCTCCCTGCGGGCGATGCGATTCTATACCCTTCCGGCAGCCTGCATCAGATACAGCCCATCAGCAAAGGCACCCGCCTGGTGGCTGTCACATGGGCACAGAGCATGATTCGGGATACAGGACAGCGAGAATTACTCTATAACCTGAGTCAGGCACGCGATGACCTGATTAAAAATGACCCGGAAAGCCCGGTTACNCAGAAGGTCAGCACCAGCTATATCAATCTAATCAGAATGTGGGCTGAGGTTTAANTCTCAATTCGTAGGAGCGCCACCCCTGGCGCGATTCTGTTTGATAAGACCCATTAGCATCTGAAACCATCGCGCCGGGAGCGACGTNCCTACCATTATTAATAAAAAAGGCCGCATCTGCGACCTTTTCTTAATAATGCTTTTTATCCTGATCTACCGCTCAGAACCCCGTTCCCCGTGAGCATCGTTCATTACGTCAACAGCGATATCGTTGTAGGTATCGATGTAGCCGTCAAGAACACTGCCTGATTCAGGTGTGTAGTAATCTTTCGCATCGAAACCGTTAGCATGTTCGTTTGCAATAAATTTTTTCTGCATATCCAGCATTTTCTGGATTTTTTCCTGCTTTGTGCTCATTTGATTGTCTCCGTTGAGTAATCACACATAATTTAGTGATCAGAATATAGCCTTATACATCTATATACACCATATCCCAAAGGGGCTAGCCCGGTAAATCTCAGTCTAGCCATAGTAGATAAGCTATTTTATAACCACCTTTGCGACGACTTTCTGGCAGACCGCCAATGCGTCCAGCCTGTTTGCATGGGCCACCGGGAAACAGGTCAAACAGTTCCNTGGAACTTATTTTTTCACCCCAGATTTTCCCCATGTCTTTATTCATATTGCGTGTATTTGGCTGATTTTCCACCATTTTCAATAAATTCAGAACGCAGATATTTAACCATATCCCAGTGGCGATCAGTCATCACTATGCCTTCATCTTCGGCAATATGCGCGCCGAGCTATTCGCTCCAGTCACTAATGTCGGTGAGGTACCCGGTTGCAGTTGTGTCAATAGTATTGCCATCAAATTCAATTGCCATTTTCTGCTCCTGTTCTTTTTGACCCGTCAAATATAACCAAACATTAATATTGTCGATTACTCAGCTTCATCGTTAATTAGTCTGTTTGATGCATCCATAAATAAAGCTGTCAGGACTCCTTGGCATGTTTAATTCCTTTATGAGGCACAAACAGGCCGCAACCCAGCAATCGTCCATCTCCGATACCCGCTTCCTGTAGTTTAATGGCCTCCTTCGGCTCCAGATCAGCAACCAGAAGACTACGTGTCGTGATGTCTCCATCGGGTGACTTAAATGACTGGGTTTTACCACTAAGTAATTTTCGTGGAGTTATGTTGAGTTTTCTCAGCTCTGCGGCGGCATCCTGTAGGAACTCTTCTTCATCAACGTCAGGTCGAGTAACAACATAACGAGAAAACTGAACTTCATAGAGACTGAGCAACTTTATAGAAGACTTACCTATTTTCAGTTGCTTACCAGCCACATCTAATGTTTTACCTTCAAGCTTCAGTGCATTCCCAACCAGTGGACCAGGGACACGCAGATACAACTTTGTCCGCCTGCTGAGATGGATCAACGAATCTGCCTCTTCAGGCCTGTACCAGCCATTCATGGATTCTGCGCCATGGATCTGATGTATACCGGCCTGCGGTTCATCAGCGAGCCAGGGCAATACTTCTCTGATAGCCTGACTCAACTCCCAGACATGATCATTGGCCAGGCACTTGCAGTCAAGCTTGAAACTCAGATCAACGACATCGTCAGGAATCTTGAGCTCGTTCTCTTTATCGGCGTTTTCAGTCCAGTACATACTCAGATACCTAAGCTCTGGAAGTAAATGATGCTTCGAGTTGTTCTTCCCAGTTGTCTGGCGTATCAAAAAAGGGGGGCTTGACGTCCATTCGAAAAAACATTTCACCCTTTTCTCCGCCATTTTTCACAACAGCAACTAACTCATCGAAAGTAGTCAGTTCGTGGTGCTGTAACAATACTTCACTCAACCACAACATCCTTATTCCTCATGTATTTTCAGTAATGGCACTATTTTATACGATTTCAAGGCGATTAGGACAAATCATCGCTGGATTGTGTGCTTATCTCAGCCTGACTCAATCGGAGATAATTTAGAGCCTGTAGACATGAAAATAGATTTCGTCGCAGGTTGGCGCTGAGGTACGAAGCCCAACAGCATAGTATCAGCAGGAATCATTGTTGGGCTTCATTCTTCAGCCCAACCTACAAATGGATTTAACCAAAGCCATGTCTATACAGGGCTAAGGGACAGAAATGACTGACGCCGGACCAATTCCGGCCAGCTGGGCCGGCATCTAGCAGGCCATCGAATGGCCAATTACTGACCGATTCCAGTTTGCTTCCTGTACTTGTTGTATTTGCTATCAAACGACTTCATCATGACATCATGCCCCTGACTGCGCTGTTCTTCCATCTCGCTCTGCTCTGCCGATTCCATCTCAGGCTGACACTCCGGGGAGTCCTGGTTGTATTCATCACACTCAGGCTGTATATCCTGCTCCTCATTTTGAGTCTCACTGGTCGTACTGTAATCAGCGGGATCCGGCACACTCTTTACAAGCATTTTCTGCCAGACAAAACCGCCAATGGCCAGGGCAATCAGTATTGAAATTAGAGAAAAGTTTCGCATAAGAACTCCTTACAGGTTGTCGAATGAGTATACATTGCTTCGTCACGTTTCCGTCAATCTTCCCAACCTGTAGTCCTCCATAGCCTGTTTAATTTCATCCTCTGTATTCATCACGAAGGGCCCATATTGTTTTACCGGCTCGTGCAAAGGTTTGGCTGCCAACAGTATTGCTTTCACTCCATCTTTACCGGCAGTTATGCTTACTGCATTACCATCGCTGTAAACACCCATCTCCCGCTTCGACAATTCAGATGTAGATCCCTGGTAGACGTAAACCAGTACTGTATGATCTTCGGGCACAGTTTGAGTCCATTGATCATTGGCAGTCAACTCCAGGTCAACATAGATCGGCTCAGTCACCACACCTTTCACCGGCCCTGCAACCGCAATCGGTTCATTTATTTGACCCGCTACCAGTATTATTTTACCGCCGCTTTCCAGTTCAACAACTGGCAAATCACTGCCCCGATAATCCTGATAATGCGCCGCTTTCATCTTGTCGCTGGCAGGCAGATTCAGCCATAATTGAAAGCCGTGCAGCAAACCATCAGTCTGCTCCGGCATTTCAGAATGGATCACTCCACGACCTGCTGTCATCCATTGCACATCACCATCAGCGAGCAGACCTTCATTGCCCATGTGGTCACGATGACGCATCTTGCCTGTCAGCATATAGGTCACTGTTTCAAATCCCCTGTGCGGATGAGAGGGGAATCCTCCGATGTAGTCGGCACTATCATCGGAACGGAATTCGTCAAGCAACAGAAATGGATCCAGAATTTCATTCAACTGACGACCGGCGATGCGGTACATGCGCACCCCATCACCATCCGATGTTTCCTGTGCCGTGATGCGCTGCTGCAGAGTTCTGATTCGGGCACTCATGTGATCACCTTAAGCTTTGTTGACTTATTCATATTTCTGCCTGTGTTCTGGCGCTGATGAGGCCTGGTAAAATCAATAATCGGCCCTGCCGGAACTATACCGGTAGGATTGATTGTGGCATGACTGCCGTAGTAATGGGTTTTGATGTAATCCATATCGACAGTCTCGGCGATACCTGTTTGCTGATAGAGATCGCGCAGATAACCTGATAGATTTTGATATTCTTCAATTCGGCGTAGATTGGTTTTAAAGTGGCCATAGTAGACGGCATCAAAACGCAGCAGGGTAGTAAATAAACGCCAGTCTGCTTCGGTGATTGCATCACCTGTCAGATAGCGTTGTTCTGATAGACGCTGATCCAGCCAGTCCAGAGTATCGAACAATTCGGCAGTGGCCTTTTCGTATGCCTCCTGAGTGGTGGCAAAGCCAGCCCGATAAACGCCATTATTGACGGTGTGATAGATTCGCTCATTAAGCCGATCAATTTCAGCCTGCAGTGCTTCCGGGTAGTAATCATGGTAATTTTCTGTCAGGTGATTAAATGCACTGTTGAACATTCGAATAATCTCAGCTGATTCATTGCTGACGATTGTTTGACGCTGTTTGTCCCACAGCACCGGTACAGTCACACGTCCAGAGTAATCACTGTTTGCCCTGGTATAGACCTCATGTAGGGCATGCAGACCATAAAGGCCATCGCCCTGCTCGCTGAATACCCAGCCCTCTTCCATCATCAGCGGCTCCACGTTTGAGACACTGATAAAATCCTGCAGCCCCTTCAACTGGCGGAAGATCAATGTCCGATGGGCCCAGGGGCAGGCCAGTGATACGTACAGGTGGTAACGACCCGCTTCGGCAGNAAAACCGCNCTCGCCACTGCTCCCTGCCTGTCCATCAACCGTAATCCAGTTACGCACCCGGCTTTCCTGTCGTACAAACTCACCGTTGTGACTTTCGGTGTCATACCATTGGTCAGTCCATTTACCTTTTACTAAAAAACCCATGATCTTATCTCCACTTATTAACTCNCTACTATTTCAAATTACGTACTAGCAACTGATCCAGAGACCAGCGCCCTGCACCCTGAATAAGCAATGCGGCACTGATGCCCANCAGAGCCAGNCCGAACTCGTAACCACTGTTACTGAGAAAGAGTCCATTTGGCAGATGAACNGAGACTATAGCGACCAGCATGGTAATGGACAGCAACAAAGANACCGGCCGGACAGCCAGGCCCAGCAATAGAGCCAGGCCACCAAAAAACTCAGCGCCACCTGCCAGCAATGCCATCAGNAAGCCAGGCCCCAGTCCCAGGGANGCCATAAACTGACCCGTAGCCTCTAGCCCATAACCTCCAAACCAGCCAAAAAGTTTCTGTGCCCCGTGTGCGGTAAAAATAACGCCGGCGGTCAAACGCAATGGCAGCGTGGATGTAGAATCACCCGGATTAAGTATTTTGTATAGTAGATTGCTATTCATGTCATTCTCCATCTGTTTTGTTCGTAATATTTAAACTGTTAATGATACTATATACTTGATTTACTAAATGAAAAGCGATAGTTTTTGATATATATATTCAATATTTTTGAACAATTATGAACCCACTAACCCTGGAAGCCTTGCAGGTACTGGATGCCATCGATCGCAAGGGCAGTTTTGCCTCTGCAGCTACCTCGCTGAATCGTGTACCTTCCGCGCTGTCATATACTGTTCATAAGCTTGAGCAGGACCTTGGTGTAAGCCTGTTTCAAAAACAGGGGCGTCGCTCTGTACTAACAAACGCCGGCCGACATTTGATGCAACAGGGGCGGGAGTTGCTGACAGCTGCAGAGGCACTGGCAGACAGCACAATACAGGTTGCTACCGGATGGGAACCACGGTTACGGATTGCACTGGATACCATTATTCCTTCCGAGCTGATCCTGCCATTGATTAATCGGCTATATGAAATACAGCCCGATATTGAGATAGATTTAACAGAAGAAGTACTGGGTGGAACCTGGGAGGCATTAGACTATGACCGTGTCGACCTCGCTATCGGTGCAATCGGTAATGCCCCCGGCCGTAAAGGTATACGCTGTTTCGACTGGCTTACAGTTAAGTCAGTTTTTGTCGCCGCAGCAGATCACCCGGTTTGCCAGCACCCCCAGCCACTCAGTGACAGCACCATTATGCAGTACCGCTCGGTAATCATCCGTGACAGTTCTCGTCACGAAGCGCCTCTTAGCCGTGGCATATTAAACAAAGAAAGATTTATCCATGTAGAAAACATGGAGCAGAAAATTCAGGCACATCGTTTGGGGCTGGGAATAGGCTTTGTCCCTCTTTTTCGAGTGGAACAATATCTACAAAGCGGTGAACTGGTCAGCCTGAATGTGGAATATACAGATACTGAAGTTCCATTACAGATTGGCTGGAAAATAAGCAACCGGGGTCAGGCGCGCAACTGGATGATGGAGCAGCTTAAACAGATCA
>JGI24024J18818_10000964_pt1 | contig 11519 bp, 10 predicted proteins | sample Cruoilmetagenom2_FD_18818 | JGI IMG/M metagenome (IMG submission 18818) | reverse complement strand
TCGATCGCTTCATGAACGCCAACAACGAGCAGGCGGAAGAAGGCATGCGCGTGCTCGGTGTTGCAGTGCGCACCGCAGACCAGGTCGCCTCCGATGATGGACAGGATGAGCTTGAGAAAGAAATGATCTTCGTGGGCATGGTCAGCATGATGGATCCGGCCAGGCCCGAGGTCAAAGAAGCGGTCAAACTCTGCTCCGAAGCCGGCATCCGCCCGGTCATGATCACCGGCGATCACCCGCTCACCGCCGGCAAGATCGCAGCCGAACTGGGTATTGCCCAGGATGGGCGCATCATGACCGGCCAGGAATTGGAGCAGCTGAGCGACGCAGAGCTGGAAAAGATCGTCTGCGAAGTGGATGTTTATGCCCGGGTCTCACCGGAGCACAAGTTGAAGATCGTCAAAGCGCTGGAGGATCAAGTCGAGATCGTCGCCATGACCGGTGATGGGGTCAATGATGCGCCAGCCCTGAACGCGGCGGATATCGGCGTTGCCATGGGCATCACCGGGACGGATGTGGCCAAGGAAGCTGCCGACATGATCTTGCTGGATGACAACTTTGCCACCATCGTGACCGCGGTTGAGGAAGGCCGCCGCATCTACGATAATATCCGCAAGTTTTTCACCTACACCATGACCAGCAATGCGGGAGAAATTTGGGTCATGCTGATCGCACCCTTAATCGGCATGCCATTTGCCCTGTTACCCCTGCAGATTTTGTGGGTCAACCTGGTCACAGACGGCCTGCCCGGACTGGCACTGGCGATCGAACCTGCGGAGAAGAAGATCATGCAGCGTCCGCCTTATCCGCCGGATGAAAACGTGTTTGGGCGCGGGATGGCGCGCCAGATTTTGTGGGTTGGCATCCTGATGGGCTTTGTTTCATTGGGGGTGGGTTATTACTACTGGTCGCAGGGCAATCCCAACTGGCAGACGATCATCTTTACCACCCTTGTGCTGTCCCAGATGGGTAATGCCCTCGCCCTGCGCTCCACGCGCGAATCGCTGTTTTCAATTGGCTTGCTCTCCAATAAATCGATGCTCAACGCGGTGCTGCTCACCCTGGTGCTGCAGTTGGCTGTGATCTACGTGCCATTTTTGCAATCGGTGTTCAAGACCAATGCCCTTACCTGGCAGGAACTGCTGATCAGCCTGCTGCTGAGCACGATCGTCTTTTGGGCAGTGGAATTCGAGAAGTGGTTGAAAAGGCGCTCTGATCGCAAGTCAGGACAGGTAACAAGCTGATGGATTGCTGGAGCTGAGGCATGAATCCTAACGAACGGGAGACCGCGGAGGGTTTTTTGTATACGGACGAGTACCAGCTGACTATGGCCCAGCTGTATTTCCGCATGGGCCTGCACGAGAAAGAGGGGCAGTTCGATCACTTTTTCCGCAGCTACCCTGATTATGGACTGCACCAGGCTGGCTACTGCATCGCTGCCGGCCTGGAATGGTTGGTGGATTGGATGAGGTCCACCAGCTGTCGTGACGAGGATATCGAGTACCTCAAGAGCCAGACCAACCGCACCGGCGGCAGGGTGTTTGCGGATGATTTTCTGGATTGGCTGCGGACGCATGGCAACTTCGATTCAATCTCCCTGCAGGCCATCCCGGAAGGCCGGGTGGTGCATCCCAATGTACCTCTGACCGTCGTCCAGGGTCCCCTGGCGATCGCCCAAATCCTGGAGACCTCACTGCTCAACCGCATCAACTACCAGACTTTGATCGCCACCAAGGCGGCGCGCATCAAGGAGAGCGGCCGGGGTAAGGTGATGCTGGAATTTGGCTTGCGCCGCGGGCAGGATAAGGGTGCCAACGCGGGAGCCCGGGCGGCCCTGATCGGGGGAGCAGATTTCACCTCCAATGTGGGTTTGTCGCATGTGCTCGGCTACCAACCGAAAGGCACGCACGCGCACAGCATGGTGCAGCTCTTCATGGCGCTGGGGCAGGGGGAGCTGGATGCCTTCCGGGCTTATGCCGATGTATATCCGGACGATTGCCTGCTGCTGGTTGACACCATCGATACTCTGGAGAGCGGCATCCCAAACGCCATCCGTGTTTTCGAAGAACTGCGCCGTAAGGGTCACGAGCCGGTGGGTGTGCGCCTGGATTCTGGTGACCTGGCTTATTTGAGCATTCAAACCGCCCGCATGCTGGACCAGGCTGGTTTCCCCGATACGGTGATCGTATTGTCCAACAATTTGGATGAGCTGGTCATCTGGCAGATATTGACCCAGATCCAGGAGGAGGCACCGCGCTATGGGGTTGAGGCAGATCAGCTGATCGATCGCCTGGTGTATGGCGTTGGCACGCGCTTGATCGTCTCTGATGGCGATCCAGCCTTGGGTGGGGTCTACAAATTGGTGGCAGTTTGCGATGATGACCGCTGGGTTCCGGCATTGAAGATATCCGAATCGCGCAGCAAAACCCCCAATCCAGGGCACAAACTGGTCTGGCGCATCTACGATCAGCGCGGCAAAGCCACCGCAGATTTGCTCAGCCTGGAAGATGAGCGACCCAGTGAGCATAGGGATATCATCCTGCACCACCCTTCGCGATCATCCAAATACCGCACATTAAGCGCTGGGTCTGTGACCGAAGTGGAACCGCTGCTGGTTGATATTTTCAAACAGGGAAAGATGGTGGCTGATTTTCCACCAATTGACGAACTCCGCCAGCGCCGCGATGCAGATGTTGAACGCCTGGACCCCGGAGTGCGCCGCTTGATGAACCCGCATATTTATCACGTATCATTAACCGAAAAACTTTGGCATAAAAAACAGGAGTTGGTAGCCTCGGCATTAAGTCCCATCCGCAGTCAAGCTGCACCTTAACTGAAAGGAGAGTGTAGACATGAAGTGGCAAATTTTACGTGCCCTGTGGGGCCTATTATTGGTATTGGCCGGGATCTTATTCTTACTCAACAGTATTGGCACGATCACCATCGGCGATTACCAGTGGGCGATCATCCTGGGCATCGGGGGTCTCGCATTTTTGTCTGTCTTCTTAGCCGATCGACAGCAGTGGTGGGCGCTTTTCCCATCTTTTGGGCTGCTGATCGGTGGGACAATTCTCTTTCTTGAAAGTGCATTTCCCGGGCTGTCAGATGATTTCGGTGGGGCGATCGCAATGGGAGGCATCGGCTTAGTATTTTTGCTGATTTTCATCACCAACATCAAGAACTGGTGGGCCTTGATCCCGGCCGGTGTCTTATTAAGCCTGGCGGTGATGCTCTTGCTGGGCTTCGAATCAGGCGGTATATTCTTGATCGGCCTGGGACTGACTTTTGGAGTGCTGGGTTTTGTGCCCACCGAACACGGCCGCATGCGCTGGGCCTTCATCCCGGCGGTGGTCCTGATTTTGATCGGCATTTTTGTCACCCTGGCCATTTACGACCTGTTTGCCCTGCTCTGGCCGTTAGCATTAATTGCCGCTGGTCTGGTGATCATTTATTTTGTGATCAAGACGCGCAGATAAGACAGGTGTTGTTTAAATAAAGAAATCACAATAAATTCCTTGTATCTGTAAAATTAATTTCTATTGACTCTAAATTATCAATAGAATGTATTCCAGATTCATAACGGTTGCACAGGGCAGGAAAACGGAATAGGTGTGTCCTGTCCACTTGAATTCCCGCGCAATCAGATATAGTCACAATTCACGGACCAGGCCAGTCTCACGATCTCCGTCCTGGGTGCGGCGGTAATTTAATATCAAAATATAGACGCTCATCAAAAATACCCAGGCGGGAAAAAGGTACCGAGCCAGTATTAACTGCCCTGCGAAGGAAAGAAATAAGAAGGCTAATAAATAGGTAATGATGATGATCCAACGCGGCATAATTTCTGCTCTGACCCACAAGGTGTTTATTGAAGTCATGTATATCCCAGCCATACGTAAAACATAGTTATCACCGATCTCGTTCATCAACGCAAAGCCAAAGATATAGATATCATTGTCTGCCAGAAGATTGGATGATGAAGAATAAATGGTCAACATAGCTCCAAAAATTGCCGCCCAGACGAAACCCAAGGCTACATATAAAATCCCGCTCCCAAAGAATATGGTGGCGAAGAAATGATCCTCTCGCTCGCCGATCAGGTCGCGAATTACGCCGGTAAACCAAAGAAAAGCAATCCCAGAGAATACGACTAATAAAACCACTATAGATGAAACTGCGGAAAAATTCTGGAGCCATTCAATACCTAATTCAGTAGGGCTAGATGCAGGGGATAACAATAACAAACTGATGATCCTCAGCAGGGCAAAGAGAATCCCTGCGATGGCGGCTGATCGCGGCGATCTTATCCGACCGCGGATTAAGTTTCTATTATGTTCATTCATGATTGTTTAATTTGCCTTTGCCAATTTAGTTGCAGGAAAATGCGGTTAATACTATTGGTAATTATTTCTGCAATATATAGTAGATGATTTCCATTTGCCGTCAAGAGTAACCTGTTTTGGTAGATTGTGCATCCATCTATTGATTTACTAATCAGTTATCAAATTTGGTCCAAAGAAATTTAAATCAATCGTTCCTATTCGACACATAGTTTTCCTGTGCTGATGGCACAATGACCAAGTTAATATCAATCGGTTGACCAAGCGATGTGCTCAGCTGGTTTCCCAGTTCGGACAATACCGGCCGCTCCCCTGAACCATATATGACCAGATTAACCTGGTCTCCTGCAACCCGAACCCGGTCAATACCATAACTTGTTCCTTGCATCCACTCCATGGCTAACTGAATCGTCTCCCGCTTGACTAGATTATCCTCAAAGAATCTTATAGAGGTTGCTCCGAGAGGGATAGCAACTAGCAAAATGCCTAATGCAATCAGCATGAAGGAACCGCGCCGGGCATCCCTTGTTAGACCTTTCAATGTAGCGGTGCTCAAGCCCAAGAGGACCAAGACGCCACCCCCCGCCAGTAAAATAGCTAAGAAGTTGGTCAAGAATAAAAGGAAAGCTCCCAAAGCAGCAACGATCTCTCCTTGTGCCAGTCCAATACCCACCACACATAACGGAGGCACCAATGCGATCGCCATTGCCACACCGGGCAGTGAGTCGGCGACATCATCACGGCTTAAGGCAAAAGCACCGGCTGCGCCAGCCGCCAGCGCTACGTAAAGATCTATTAGCCTGGGTGAAATTCGACCTGCAAGTTGTGAATTTGTATCAAATGAAATTACACGCGTTACAGTAATTTCTGTCAGCAGGAAGGACAATCCAACTACTCCAATAACACCAGCCAAAACTATCAGGATGAGAAACCAGCTCGCTTCAAATTACCCGTCACCAGTCCGGCTGTGACCGCCATAATCGGTCTCATTAAAGGAGCGATTATCATAGCCCCGATCACGGTCGCGGTTGAATCACCAATCACGCCGTAGGTCGCGATGAAGGTTGATAAAAACAGCAAAACTGCAAAGCGTTCTAAATCAATCCTTCGTTTGGCGCCTTCATAAAAGAGCTTGGCTTCAAAGGCAGGAATATCCGCAGGAGAAAATTTATTGTCATCGATGATATTTCTTAAGATATCCATAGCTACCTTCCTTTCAGTTTATCTGTTCGATGTTGAGCTGAGTTGTTCTCATATCAGGACTTAGTAGTTTTCCCCAATCTGTGATTGCAGAGGTGGAATGATACGGTTTCTTTTTGTGAAAGTCTTTCATTCTTTGGGAATTTTTTGATTACTTCCAAAAGGTGGATGCAAAATTATTGAACCTCGTCTCAGTCGACTCGCTTGATCGACGATAGTATCCACTTGCCGTAAACCACATCCTGTTGGCGCAAGTAATTACTTGGCACTAAGGTGAACTGGGGGGTCGTGTTCAGTTGATTCGCCTGACCGGTGGGGGCGTCCATTCCCCCGCCAAAACCTCAGGTTTGGCGGCATACAAGCGCAGGATCAGGTAAAAACCACCATCAGGCGCAGGAAGCCAATTAGAATTGTCTTCTGGTTCATCGTAACCGATCGTCACGGTGAATGAGCCATCACTGTCGAATTTGGTGCCCATTGTCCGGTCACCAATGCTATAGCGCTCAAGGGGGTTGGCATACATGGCTGTCGTCTCGGATTCATATAATGTCAGTGACCAAAACCAGTCCACGGGAGGTAACTTCCCGGAATCAAAGTGTATTTGATAGACATTTTCTCCAGTAAAGGGGTTGCCATCTAAATCATTATTGGCGGAGCCATAAATTGCATGGTCTGGTGCATTGGGATAGATCGTGCGGAGTGATATAGCAGCCCTTAAAAGGTAATCTGTGCTGAAACGACTGATGTCTTTTATCGACCAGAGCCAATTGCCGATGGGTTCACCTCCAGCCGATTTCATGGCTGTTTCAGCGATCAGTTCTCTGGCTTCAGCAACACCATCTTCCATTGCCCCGACGAGTACATCCGATAGTCCAACGGTGGAAAATCGTTGACCGGGGATCACGCCGATTTGAGCAAATTCGACCATCTCCTTTACCTCGTGGATAGCTGGGGGATGCCAGGCAAGGGACATATTAATATAATCAAAAATACCCAGTCCGGCAGCTGCTTCATCATCCCAGGGGAGGAAATCCACTGGCTCGGGTTCACCTGGTGGGTCTATACCCAAGAAATCACTCAAAGAACACATTTGCATTCCATCTTGAATGGCATGGGCCGGGGATAGGTCTTGAGGATCAAAAACAACTGTGCGACCCAACATAACAACAAACTGTCCACGGGTAGCAATCACTCCGTCAAACTTAGAAGCGGAAAGATACCCCTGGAAATCGGGTCCCACGAGGGTAAAATCACCTGGTTTGTTGTCGGTGGTAAGAGTGCTAATATAGGGCAGACTCTCGGTTGAGGTATCGCCCATCTGCAGCATATAGACTTGCCCCTCAGGGACTTCTGGCACTGAGATGACCACTGGCTCCCGGCGCAGGTCGATGATGCCGAGAGAAAAAAGTGTATCACGCTGGGTGGTATCCCGCGTCTCTGGTGGGAAGAGCTGCCGGTTGTGGGCGAACTGGTTAAAGCCAGCCCCCTGCATTAACGGATGACCACTGATCAGGGGATAGGTAAAGACGCGGTAATTAGCAACGAATGAGAAGCCGAAAACGTATGCTTTCTTGGCAATTCGTTTGGCTTCTTGAGGGGAAATGATGCTCATTTTAAGTCTCCTTTCCTCGGGTCAGCCATAGTAAATCCCGTTCCTGGTTGATCGGGTTTTCAGCTGGGCAATAGTTCGAAAAACAGGCAGGATCACACCTTCCAGTGCTTGGAGTCTGATAGTTTCCATTCATTAGCTTGGCGTTTTCCGTTGAAGGCAGATCGTTGGGATTCCTGCTCAACGATCTGATGTTTCCTGGTCGAACTACCCATCGACCAGCGAATATTGGGTTCTTCACCAGGTAAAGCCAGCCATTCTTCGTCAGCCAAGAGGAGCAATTTACTTACGGCGGTGGGCCATATTATCTAATGCAACGGTGATTGCCAGGATGACAACATCCTCCTGGTCTGGAGCAATTTCCACACCGTAAGTGTCACGCACCCGGAACCACTTCTTGGAGACCTGGGCGACTTTATGGCGACCTTCTTTAATCTCGTACTCGTGATCAAGGATATTGCCCTGCACGTCCATATCCGGGCTATTGCGAATTTTGACCGTCCAGCGATCGCGAACGGGGGTAATTATCGCTTTCTTGACTTCAGCTATATTGTTCCCATCTCCATCTTCGATCGCCATCGAGTCCTTAATGCGCAGCATGCGCTCCTGGATCTGGCACAGCTTATTGCCCTTCATATCCTTGAAAACGAGCAAATCCCGCACCCGCAGCACCTTTCCATCCACTTTGAAGACATTCTGCCCTTCTTCATTCTTGATGTAGAAATCATCCCCAATTGAGACCAGTTTCTGGCGCATCTGGTAGCGGGTTGCTGTTCCCTTGCGGCCAAAGGTTTCTTTTTCTTCTTTCCGTTCCTGGCGTCTTCGTCTCATGATGCATATCTCCAAATGTATTTTCTTTAGCACCTTAGATAATATCGAGGACCGATGCTTGATCAAAATGATTATTGATCACTCGATCTCATCAGACTCCCCATTCTGATGATAGCAGGTTTCGACGACCTCATTCTCTGTAGAGGTAGTGTTGCAAACCCAATCAGGATGCGTTCGGGAAAGTCATCGTCGAATGGTTTTTGAGCGTACCATAAGCTCGTTTTCGCCAAAATCGATTTCAAGGTCAGGGCTTCGGCCGGTACAGGCCGATCTCTTCCAGCGCATCGTCCTTGGGGGGGCCTTTCTTATCGAGGATGCCGTTCATCAGCAGGTTGGCGATCTTGGGGCCATCATCGGTCATGGTGACCCAGACGACATGATCCATGGCGCCGGGTCTGACCACATTCATGGCGCCGCTGGTGGCCGTCGTTATGAAGTCACGACCGTCGCGCTGATCGTAATCGTATGTGTGGGTGTGCGCAGAGAAGACGGTGTAAGGGCGATCCACCAACAGCGCCTCGATCTTAGTAAAGTTGCCGGGATCCCTCTCGGCATCTGTAGGCGTGTAATGGGGTGGCGCGTGCGTGAAGCAGAACGTCCAGCGCACATCGGGATTCGCATCCAGGACCTGCTTGAAGTAGGCGACCTGGTCATCGCTGATGTTGATCTCTCCTAGCCATTCCTCAATGGGCTCTGCCAACTCGAGCAGCTTCTTGCCATCTTCCGCAGTTTGATGCTCCTTTTTCTGCAACTCCTCCATCGCCGGGTAGTTCGCTGCGATTTTTTTGTATTGCTCCGGATTGTCGCGCTGCAGATCCGCTACTGTCTTTGGCGGGTCTTCGGTGTTGACCATCAGGAAGAGCACATCCTTGTAGACGAAGTGATAGTATCCTCGATCATCACCGAAGCGCTCACCCCATACCTTGATCGATGCATCAGAGTAGTGGTCGTGATTGCCCGGCAGGAAGAAAAACGGCATTTCGAGCGGTTCCAAGTATTCATCAATCTCCTGCCACCACGCTCGGATCTGCTCTTCATCATCGCTGTAGCCCTCAATCAGATCGCCAGCGTGGACGACGAATTCGGGCTGCAACAGGTTCACCATCTTCACCGCTTTGGGGAAGACGCCGGGCCGCGCCCCGCCGGCGTTGTCGGTGATCATTGCAAACTGGAACTCATTGGAATCGTTCTTGAAGTTGAGATGGGTGTAGGGCTTGGAGCTCTCTTCGATACGGAAGATATTCCCTTGGTTCATTTTTGGTCTCCTTAATCTGTCACTCGTAGTTATATGAATTACCTCATGGAAAATTTATTCCGAAAAAACGATCTTCCAGTCATCCTTCATGCTGACCATTGTCCAACCGCCCTTCTTGCCAGCATCCAGCAGCTTTTCGGCACCTGCGGTGACAACGTATTCTCGTTCTTCGTCGTCGTGTACGATCACAAGCCGGAAACGGGCTTCCTGCAGCATCTCAAGGTCCACGTCACCATTGCCGCCGGCGAAGAGCGCCATCCTGCCGGTACGGGCGTAGATGTGCTCAATTTTGCCAGGGCCCAAGGAGATATTACCGTGCAGCGCGTTTTGTCGGACNAGCTGGCCGTGCTCATAGGCGAACTCTGGTGCTGAGCCGATCACGTTTTCGCGGTAGATACCCAAGGCTGCTTCGGAAAAGACCCGCATGAAGTCACGCCCGCCCCCTGAGCAGACGAAGACCCGCCAGTCATTTTCCTGCAGGAGATTGAATAATTCGAGCATGGGTTGGTAGATCAGGTCGGTCCATGGTCGATCGTAGCGCGGGTGCATCGAAGCAACCAGGAAGGCTCGAACTTCAGCCTCGTATGCCTCGGGCGTGGTACCCTCCCAGGCTTTTCCCACGCCCGATAGGAAAGCGATGACCGTCTCCGGGACCTGCTGGGCCAGCGCCTGCATGAAGACAGGATCTTGGGTGACAATGCCCTTGTATGGATCCTCTTCAGCCAGTGATGGGTTCGCCTTGACCTGTTCTACCAATTTTCCCAGGAGCAATCCTGTCTGGGCGGGTGCTGGTTGCTCGACCCACAGCGTGCCATCATTGTCGAAGGCCGCAATCCGCTCGGCTGGCGGTATATAGTTTGGGTTCTTTTCATCGCTGGTGGATGCCACGAAATCGAGGATTGCTTGTCTGGTTGGGGTATCATTCCAAGATGGTAAATTCATAATTTGCTCCTAAAATTATTGCACTTAATTAATCTATCTGGCATCTGGATTCTATTGATTTATCGACTTACCGTGCTGAATAATTGGGGGGTGGGTCCTTTCTTTAACCTCTTCAAAGTTTCATCTGGAGAAAGAACCAATGTTCGTATCGGCTCTTGATTATTGTATTGAATTCTATCACTTTCCCTTTCGAAGCACAGAAATTTTGCTAATATACCAGGGATTATTTAATGAGAATAGCGAAAACCCTTCCATCAAATTTGGAAAGTAGTCCTGGAATCTTTTGGCCAAAATGGAAATCGAATTTAGAATTTGGTTCATTATTTATCCTGTGAATCTACCACCTGTTTGTCTATATTCTGTATCTGGCATTGATTGTCGGGGGTGTGGTGATCATCTACTTTGTGATTAAAACGCGGCGATAATTCGACTGGAATAGAAACACTTGCTTTGCTGAATTGGAGATATGGGGCTGCTATTAATCTCTCAAGTAAAAAAAGTATGCTCCATGTATTAGCTTTCTCAACCGGCAGATAATTGATAAACCCTCGTGCTATACTTCAGCCTAATGAGAGATTAGCAATTATTTTCAATAATTATCTTCGTGATGAATGTTGGGAGGTCAGATGATTGGTAATTACACGTTCCCATTTGGACAGCGAGTTCATGAAGTAATCCAACAAGATCGCACGCCCAAGCGAGTCTTTGTTCTGGGAGTTTATGCCAGTGCTGTACACGCACAATGGATAGACGTAAACAACAAAACTAAAGTAAAGGCATTGGCGGTTGCCAGCGAACCGTACATCTTTTGGCGGGGCGATAAAGCTGATGAGATTATTAAGAAGATAGAAATACCAGAAGCATTGGGAATGCTTAATCCTGCAAACACACAATACAATGGCTCTTCGGGGATCGCTCTTGATGAATTAATTTTAGAACCATTGGGGTTGTCAAGGTCAGATGTCTGGTTATGCGATCTTGTACCTCACAGTTGCGTAAATCCAAAACAAAGAAAAGCGATAATAAATAATTATGAGCCATTTATAGAAGAATACGATTTACCAATTCCTTCTGTTCCAGAAGTACCTGGACAGCTCACAGATCGTAAACGACGAGCTGCGATCTTGGAGGAATTAATCGAGTCAGGTGCGGATTTTCTTGTTTTATTAGGTGATAAACCAATCCAATGGTTCTTAAATAACTTTGACAGCCGCTGGAATAGACTCACTGACTTCAGCCAGAATGAAGATTCATATGGAAAACTTCACTCAACACAAATCCAAGGTAAGAAAATCGAGATTCTTCCACTCGCTCACCCCAGACAAATCGCTCAATTGGGTCG
>JGI24024J18818_10000963_pt1 | contig 11519 bp, 4 predicted proteins | sample Cruoilmetagenom2_FD_18818 | JGI IMG/M metagenome (IMG submission 18818) | reverse complement strand
TCCAGCTTGTTTAAGTTCTTTTAGTAAGAATTCTGGAGTTTCTTCAGTAGGCCTTATTGATTCCATTTCTCCTGTTGAAGAGATCTTCTTCGTTTCTTCAACTTTAGATATTTGTTTACTCTGTAGGTTGTCAAAAGTTATACTCCACACAGGTATTTCATCTGAAATAGCTAACCCATTTTTGTGGAAAGAAAATGAATTACCTTTGGGACTAAGATATTCCAATTCTTTTCGGATGCTTTCTGTTCCAACTACATATAATGTATTTGATCTAGGCTGATCCTGGATTACTTCAAACCCTTCATGTCTTAATAATTGTTTGTAATGCTCATACTTAGGATTGTCGATAGGTGTATTTTGTTCATTGATTTTACTTGGTGAAAACAGACCACTATCCGACTTAGAAGACCTAGGATTATCCGCTTTATCTTTATTTAATATTTCTTGATTTGATAAATTTTTCTTCTCTTCATCTGTAGCTAAGGAAACAGGAAGCACGTTAAAATCTAAATACCANACAGGTTCACCTTGTGAATAAGCATTGCCATTTCTAAGAAATGAGAATGGATTATCTTTAGGTGCGATAGAGTTTAATTCATTACTTATTTNTTCATCCCCTAAAATGTATAAACGGGAGGGTTCTTTTTCAAATGTGAGTACAAAATAACCTTCATGCTCTAATCTTTTCTTGTAATGAAGTATNTCTGTTTCACCAAATAAATCAAGTTGCATAGGTTCATCTGTGATTGGATTATCCTCAGTAAATAAACTCGGCTGTACAATTTGATTTGGTTGAACTGGCTTTTGATCGTTAGTCTCAGGAATAGGTTTGATTGGTTCCGCTAACTCCGGTTCCTGATCAGTTTCATATTCTACTTGTTTAGTAGTATAAGTAAGGAAATCCATTTCATGATTTTCCATTAACAATGTTGTATCAGGCTGTTTGCTATCCGTTCCAATAGTATTCTCTGCAGCTACCTCTTCCACAAGTGATTCTTCGTGCCACTCTAAGTATGGCCGGATATCCATCTCCTCAATTTTTTCCCAAAGGCTTTCGAGTGCTTTTTGTGGGTTATTATAATAAGTACTTCCCAATACTCGCCAGAATGTCCATCCAGCTCTTTGCAGCACACGTTCCCTTAAGAAATCACGTTCTCGATCTTCAACAGAAGTATGCCAATGATCACCGTCACATTCTACGGCTAATTTAGACTTTTCTCCTTGAACAACTAAATCAATTCGGTAATTAGCAGCGTTGTACTGAGGGATTACTCGATAACCCCTTGAAGTAATATCATCAAATACATGTTTTTCAAAATTACTTTCACATTTTACTCTATTAGATTCGGTTTCTTCTTTTAATGGGTTTGCAAAATAAGAAAGAAGTTGATAGCGTAAACAATCACGATTACTAATATCGTTCACTGTAATAGAATGCACAAGCCATAGTTGGTCTTTTGCACGACTTGCTGCAACATTAAAACGCTGTCTAGCCTTGTCATCTGCCATTGCTGTAACACGGGTAGCTCCATTCGCGACTACCATGGACAAGAAGATGATATCTCGTTCATCCCCTTGGAAAGCATACGCATCTCCGCAAATAATCTTTCTCTCTTCCATTATTTCCGCACCTAGCTCACTTAACAATTTGTTTTGGATGAGTTTTGCTTGGTTTTCACCCAATAATGAAATGACACCAAACGTTTTTCCATCATATTTTGAGTTCTCGATACAAGATTTAATTTCTTGCACTATTCTATCTGCTTCTACCTTATTGCTAGAAGTACTAGCGGTACCTTCCCGAACACCGTGTGGCAAATAGACTGATTTTAAAGGTTCTAACCTGTTTGCAGGATATTGTCTCAATGGAATCAATGGTTTGTCTCGGTATGAAATTAGATTAGAGAATCCAATAATCTCTGGCATACATCTAAAATGTTCTCTTAGTGTAATAGTATCCTTGAACATAATATATGAGATATCAAAGAAGGAAGTTTTTAAGTTAAGATCTCTTCCAAATGGGAAGTTTATATCTTTAAAATATTTGTTTTGTAATTTAAGAATATCCTCATCTGTTATACCAATAATTGTTGGACTAATCTGCTTGTCATCTCCGACAATGATTAGTTTTTTAGCTAAGTATTTTAATAACAAAGCATCATGCCATGATTGACTTGCTTCATCAATAATGACTACATCAAAGAGGTTCGGTCGTATCTCGAAATTGTCATATACCTGATTAAGGGGCATTATCCAAGCTGGAATAGCATCGATACACTGCTCCATATGTTTTTGTGCATCTGCTCTGTACCTAGCAGCGTTTTTCCCTGTACCTTTTCCTATACTTTTTACAGATTTAGCCCAGGCTTTTAAATGTTTACTTTGAGTGTCTGTCATTGATCGAAGCATATTGATCCAAGCTTTAGCTGTTCCTATTTTAATAATTGTCTCTTTAATCTTGCTCTCGATTTGGTTATATTGATGGGATAAGGAGCTCTCACTCTTCATAGAGAATTGCTCAATCCAATTTTTTGTTTGTTTCCATTCAAATGCTTTTTGCCAAGTATTTAGTCTTTGCTCCCACTCTGGGTTTGAATAATATTCTTCTAAAGAGTTTGCAAGAGAAGGGGATTCTTTTCCTAATTTCGAGAAAATAGTGTTTAACGTATTATCCCGCTGCATTACTTCTTGGAAATGATTATAATCTGAAAGTTTTTTATTAAAGTGCTGTAAAGAACGGTTTTTAATTGAATCAATCATTTCTTTATATAAAGGATGAGATTGTTCTGTCACCTTACTTTCCAGATTATTAGTTACAGATTCGATAGCAGTTGTTTTTTCTTTAATTTTTTCTTTGATTTGATAGATATCAAGATTTTCACTAAATGCCTCTGCTATATCTTCGTTAAAAGTATCCCTTGTCAGGAAAGAATTCTGCTCAAGTAAGTTGTTTCGCCATTTTTCAATAAGAAGTGCATCAGACAATTGTGAAATTGCATTTTGAACTTCACTGAATGCTGATATTGGATTAATCGCGTCTTCTGATAAAAATGTTGGAATTAATATGTTTTGAATTTCCTCTTTTGCATATCTCGATTGGGCATATGCAAGAAAAGAATTTAATTGATCTTGTGATTTTAGTTCTATTCCATTATATGTTACTTGTTGTAACTGTTCTTTATATTGCTTAACAGTTTTAGGTTTAAAGAAAAAGTTCCCCATACTTCCGCCATCAGCTAAATGTTTATGAAGGTCTTCTGCCATTTTCTTTAATACAGCAGTTGTTAAATTACCACTAGTAACTAATTGTTCATCAAATTTACCTTGATGACTTTTAATAATTTGAAGATGTTGAGATGATTTCTGTATTATTTCTTCCCAAACAAATCCCCGATTTGTGAAAATATCAGCAATAACCTTTTTTAAGGAAGGATAACTATTAAATAGTAACGTTCGTTGCAAATCTTTTAATTTATGGAACTCATTTTTTAATGTAATTAGTTTTTCGCCTGTGATATTTTTTATGGAAGACTGTAGTTTCTCTAATTCATTTGCCTTTATTGAATCATAAGATTTATGTAACTGTTTTTCTTCTATTATTAAATCTGGAATTATCTTTAAATCGATATCTGCATTAATTGATGGATATTCAAATGCTTTATATCCATCTGGTACTTCCATATCAACTTTACTGATTCGAATATACTCTGAAATAAGGCTTTTTTCATTTTCCCAAAAATTTTCAGGGGTATCCGGTGTAACGTTTGTTGTATACCAATCATATAAAGGTGCATATTGATTTACTTTTTCAGCAATTTGTTGGGCAGTTCCACTATAAGTTGTATTGAAATTATGCTTATAAGTTTCTGACTCGCGGATTTCCATTAGCTCGGTTTTGGTTTTATTTAGGTCACTTTTAAAGCCTTTAAGAACTGTTTCATCCTTACCTACTTGGGATGTCATTTCTTTGAGATCAAATCGCTCTTTATTGATAGAAATAGTATTTACTACTTTCTCTAAATCTTTCATAGATGCTGAATCACCGCCAAGAAGGCTGACCGATAAATCCTGAAGCTCTTCTGGAAGTTTACTTTTCAATACGCTTAACGCTTTTGCTGTTTGGCTTGTGATTAATACCCGTTGTCCTGTTGAGAGTAAATGTGATGTCAAATTAGCAATGGTATGCGTTTTACCTGTACCAGGAGGACCTTGAACTAGGACGCTACTTCTATTATTTAGCGTCGAAATGATTCTGTTTTGTTCTTCGTTTGATGGAAGAGGGAAGTAGAACTCCTGTGCTTCTTTAAAAGAAGAGTCTAATTCCTCCGTTTCGGTATTTTTCTCTGTAGAATAGCTAAACATATTCAATATATTTCCAGGGATTTGTGAGTCATCGGTAATATTTTCAAGTTGCTCTACAGCAATCTCGCATGCTTTTTGAAAACTTTTTTGTGTTTTCTTACGTAGAACAAAAGCAGGACTCAATGATACTGTTGGATTTTCACTATGGACATTTGGAATAACAATTTCAGAAATATAGTTTCCTTGGGAATCTAAAGCGTGAGCAATTCTCTGCAATATTGAACTCATATTTGGTATTAGTTTTTCATCAGCCTCAAGCTCTAGCAAAAGGTTTTGAATATCTTTACCATCCTGTCCAGTAAGACGATTCTCTACTAATAACATATCTTCTTCATATTCAAAAACTTTTCCCTTAGAGGTAGGGAGGATTATAAATTCTCCACGCTCTCTATTGAACTGTAGTTCCGCTTCAGAAGTAAGAAGATGACGCTCGACTTTATCTTTTGATTTGTTATTCCATTGTAAAAATCCTGTACTTACAACGAGTTCAAGTGACTCAGAGTAAAGTTGGAGGTTCTGATACATTTTGAACAGTTTGTCATACAGGTCTTGAATTTCTTTGACTTGAGCTGCTTCTGTTACATAAGGGTTCCAACTGTCTTGTTGGAATTGATTTATTTGCTTTTCAATATTAGGAAAGTCTTTAATAAAGAGCACTGTTTCTTTTATTGATTCATCAGTAAAGTTTTCCTCTGTAATGCTTTTGTGTATAGTAATGCTATATTTTTTATAATCGATCGTTATCCATTTTCGTAAAGCAGTTGGGATAACAGGAACAACAGGATGAACAGGCTTTCTTACATATAACCAGTCATCTGTTTTACTATTAAATGCATCCTGACATTCCGAAGCCTCTGGTAACTTTGATACCCACAAAACCTCGTCATACTTTTTAAAACTAGCTATGGGTTTTTGTTTCAATTGTGAAAGCTCATTAATATATTGAATTAACCTTATTGCCTTCTCGTTCATAGGAACGATAGTCATTTAACTCACCTCATGTCAATAGTTGTATATCCTCGAATAATGTATACCTTTGTCGAATATTTTAACATACAATTTACAGAGATTGGTGGTTTTGTTAGGATGAAGGTATGGATAAGTATGGGGATTTAGGATAAAAGAGGATAGGACCATAGATTTATATTTATGGTTCTGAATAATTAGTTAGGGTTTCCGACTGATTATTATATGTATGGGAATATTAAATGATTCTAACGGCTTATTCGTAAAATAAGAGATAGAAAGAAGATGTATCATTATACTTAGCATTTTTAGTTCTAAATGTGCAATATGCAAACGTAAAGCTGGTCCGTATCGTCTCTATAAAAATCCTAAAGGGAAAAAAGTGAAACTTTGTCTAGAGTGTACTCAATATGCTGAGAGGCGGGCGTATCTTAAACTAACATAGTTTCTGTTGAGCCGAAGAATGCTAAAAAGAGAAAAATGAATAACCGAATTTGGAAACATATACATCAAGGAAAGGTTCTACTTTTACTTGAAATTAGTTATTCATTCATTCGAGAGCGGATGAGAAGGAAGAAGAAAAAGAAGAAAGAGAAGAACAGAAGAACAGATATAAGTGTTTCAATTTACTGTAGGGAGAATGAGAGGTGAGAGATGATGGCAATAATAATTGGGAAAGAGTTGTTAGAAGAAAAATTGTTGTTTTGTAAAAGTGAAAATGATATGAAAGGAATCCTAGGCGAAATAAGTGCCATTGAGCATTTAGATATATTATTTGATAATGATTCTTTTATCATCTGTAACCCTGCATTGGTGAAATATGAAGCTGATATTCTTTTGATAAATCCACGGTTAGGATTTTTCTTTATCGAAGTCAAAAATTGGTCGATAGGATTTATTGAAAAAGTACATGCAAATGGAATTTTTACAACTAGAGCAAAAAATAATCGGAGACAGAACCCTATTAAGCAAGCAGAAAACTACAGAGACGAATTGAAAAACTTGCTGCGAACGGAAGTTTTGATAAATAACGACCTTCATAAAAAAATCTCAATGGTAGTACTATTTACAAATATACATAAAGGTAATTTTATTAATAGAAGAGATGTAAGTGCCTGGGATGAGTCTACTAAAAAAACTTATTTTGAAAAGCATTATTTTATAGAGGACCTTAATACATCGCTTATAGATAGATTACATTTTTCAAATAAATTCAGATCAAGTATTAATGAGAATTTGGATTTGCTAACAATAAGTGAAATTCAAGAGAGTGTAGACTTTTTAAGTCCTGTGATTGTAATTAATAGATTTGATACTGGAGAGGAATCAAATACCAAATATAGCCAAAAACTAGAAGTGGCAGAAAAGTTTGAACCTACTAATTTATCATCGTTAGCAAAAGTACCTAAATTAAATGAAGTTAAGGTAAAAAAATCTGGACCATTAATACTCATAAGTGTAATTCTATTTATTCTTCTTATTATAACTAATCTCCCTATGCATTTTATCCCAACTGATAAAACTGTTATTGAATACAACAAAGATGACAAACCTTTGCCTAGCGACGAGCTTTCTTCATTCGAAAATGAAGAAATTCTTGATGATACAGATGAAGGAATTCCAATCGCTGATGAGCCAATTGAAATAGAAGAAGATAGCATGCCAATGTATAAAAAAAATTTACATGAAATTTATATCAATAAGTTGACCGAGGTTGAAAATACATCAGTTATAGAATCAAAAGTTTGGGAGCATGGTACCGATTTTGAAATAAATGAATTTGCTGCTAGGGATTATGAAGTTTGGGATAATTTGTTAAATGAAATATATGTACTTTTAAGAGAGAGTTTGCTTCAAGAGGAATTTTATAATTTACGTGATTCACAACGGAAATGGATCGTTACACGCAATGAAATTGGCAAAAATGCGACGAAAGATTTTATTGGTGGGAGTTGGGAAGCAGCTGTGTATAATAGTGCACTTTCTGAAGAAACACGTAAACGCTGCTTTTGGTTAGTTAATAATTATTTTGAGTAAATTGTACTTAATATCTATTACAAGAGAGGAAAAGTGACATGTCAACTAAACTTGTATTTTTTACTAAAAAGTCTATTGCTCAGAATATCCATAATTATATCACTCAACTAGTAAATACTGAACACAACGACAGCTCGAAATCGCCCATTATCGGATATAAAAGAAAGGAATTTCCATATAAATTCGCTACATTGCATGGAGGAAGGTCATATCAATCACTTATTTTACATGTTGATCCAGGCAACCGGAGTACAACGAGAGGTAAAGATTTTCAAAAAAGGATTCAAAGTGAACTAGCTTTTGATATAGTTGCAATAAGAAAACATGTCATTAAATCAAATGAGGTTTATATTCCTCTAGAAATGTTACTTAACGAAAATTCAATAGATACCATTAAACAATTTATTCTTTATGCGTATCATCAAGATAAATTAAACTAATCTGAAGGTAGATTAAGGGGGAGTGTAATTAATGGGGAGCACATTTAAATCAAATGATACACCAATATCAGAAATTTTACGTGATATTGAGCAAGGAACAAACCAGTTGCCAGATTTCCAACGTGGTTGGGTATGGGATGACAATCGTATTAAAGCATTAATTGCTAGTATTTCTAACTCCTATCCAGTGGGGGCATTGATGTTCTTAGGGTATAGTGAAGGCGGCAATATTCGTTTTAAATATCGTCCATTTACTGGTGCAACAGCATCAGTGGTAACTCCTGAAATATTAGTANTGGATGGTCAACAAAGGATGACNTCTATCTTTAATGCTATGTTTTCAAAGCAAGCTGTATTGACAAAAACGGATAAGAACAAAGAAATTAAACGATTTTATTATTTAGATATTGAACGTTGTTTAAATAGCACGACAGATAGGGTGGATGCAATTATATCAGTACCTGAAGATAAAATCATTCGCTCAAATTTCGGAAGAGATATTGATCTTGATCTTAGTGCTAAGGATAAAGAATATGAGAATCACATGTTTCCTTTAAATAATGTCTATGATTCTTTTGCTTGTACTATGTGGATGAATGATTATCAAAAACATTATAATTATGACCCGGCTATTTTAACGAGATACGCTCAATTTATTGAAGAAATTTTGGTTCCTATTCAAAGTTATAAAGTTCCTGTTATTACTTTGAGTAAAGATACTCCAAAAGAGGCAGTTTGCCAAGTTTTTGAGAATGTTAATACAGGTGGTGTTTCATTAACTGTATTTGAATTAATGACAGCTACTTTTGCTGCAGATAACTTTGAATTACGCAAAGACTGGGAAAATCGTAATAAAACGTTAATTACGAAATCAGCATTATCTTTTTCAAATAAGAAAGAAGCTATTTTATCTGTGGTGTCATCAACAGATTTTTTAACTGCAATTACTTTATTGGACCGCTATTACATTAAAGTAAATGGTGGAGAGGCAATTAGTTGTAAGAAGAGGGATGTATTAAAACTAACTTTATCAAAATATCAACAATATGCAGATGATGTAATGGAAGGTTTTATACAAGCTGCTAGCTTTTTAAAGGAACAGCGAATATTTTCTTCAAGAGATTTACCATACAGCACGCAACTAATTCCTATGGCTGTTATTTTTGCAATCTTAAAATCGAAAACCAAAGATAGTATAATAAAAGATAAAATTTCATCATGGTATTGGTGTGGAGTATTTGGTGAAATGTACGGAGGTGCAAATGAAACCAGGTATGCTAATGATGTTGGAGGTATGATTGAATGGATAAATGGAGGAAGCGAACCTGATACTGTTCAAAGAGCATATTTCCAANCAACAAGATTACTTACATTACAATCAAGATTAAGTGCTGCGTATAAAGGAGTAATGGCATTAAATTTAAAAGCCGGATGCCTAGATTTTATTAGTGGCAGTCCGATGGATTTTACTGTTTTCTTGGATGAAAATACAGATATTCATCATATTTTCCCACGTGCATATTGTGAATCCAAATTAATTAATAAAATTAAATGGAACTCTATTATTAATAAAACACCTTTATTTGCTAGGACTAATCGAATTATTGGAGGAAGTGCTCCAAGTGAATATTTGAAGAAAATTGAAGATAGTAATCATGTACTAGGTACAAATCTTAATAGCTATATTGCAACGCATAAGATTGATGTAAATGATTTACGTAGCGATANNTTTGATGATTATTTTGTTAAACGNGCTAAATCATTGATNCTCCTAATTAGCGGAGCAATGGCAAAGCCAATTACCAANTTAGATGGACCTGATGTAATAGCTGCTTTTGGAAAACCATTGAATTAATTACAGAACANAAGATAAATATGCTATTAGATACTTTACAAAAAAAGGGGAGACACTAATTAATTGCTTAACTTGAATTTGCTCCAAAATGCCGGCTTAAATAGTTACCCTGTCATAGAAACATTCATGTTTGTTTCTTACACAGCGAACAAAAACTAAGTGGTGTAATCTGGAGCAAGTGAAAGCAGTCATGGAATACTTTCATCAAACATTACCAAATTAATCACAACGGAAAGTATTAGCCAAAGATAAATAATGAGATACTTCAAGAACTAAAATTAGGAGCAGGGGACTTATCTACGCTTGCATCTTCTGTTCTTTTTCTGTTTTAGTGCAATATAAGTAAGTACCTTTTGTTATAGTGGTAATAGAAAGTAGAATGGGGGAATTTAGTATGGCTGTACCAGGTTATCAAGATTTTATGTATCCATTTCTGAAACAATTAGAAGATGGTAAAGAATATGATTACAGGATTTATTAGCAAATCATTTTAATTTAACAGATGAAGATATTGCAGAAAAACTACCAAGTGGTAAGCAAACATTATTAACAAATCGAATAGGGTGGGCTAGGACGTATTTAAATAAAGCGGGATTAATTAAGGTAGTAAGAAGAGCAGTATTTATAATTACTGAAGAAGGGTTAAAAGTAATTAAAGAGCCAACTTTGAAAAGAATTGATCGAAAGTTTTTAACAAAGTATGGGAGCTTCAATGAGTTTATAAAAAATACGACAACAGATAAGAAAACATCTGAAGTATCAATTGATGAGGAACAAACACCTCTTGAATTAATTGATAACAACTACAATGTGTTAAAAAATGAACTTCAAGAATTAATTTTAGAAAAAATTCTAGAATGTTCTCCAGCCTTTTTCGAAAACTTAATTGTCGATTTAATTGTAGCAATGGGTTATGGAGGGTCGGTAAATGATGCTGGGAGAGCAATTGGTAATACAGGTGATGAAGGAATAGATGGTATCATTAAAGAAGACGTATTAGGGTTAGATATGATTTATTTACAAGCGAAACGATGGAAAGTAGATTCAACTGTATCGAGACCTAATATTCAAGGATTTGTAGGTAGTTTAGTTGGTAAAAAAGCCACGAAAGGTGTCTTTATTACGACTGCTAAGTTTTCTAAAGAAGCTAGAATTTATACGGAGTCAATTGATAAAAGAGTGATTTTAATTGATGGACAAGAACTAACTAATTTGATGTTTAAGTATAATGTTGGGGTATCTAATGAAGAAGTTTACACTATTAAGAAGATTGATATAGACTTCTTTGAAGAATAAAAAAGCTCATTTAGATAAATTCAGGAGAACCGAATACCAAATGGGAGTAACAAGAAAAAATAAATATAGCAAGTGGTGAGAGTATCTGTAAAAAAACAGATACTCTCATATTTTCTCAAATTTCTTCTCAAAATACCAATGCAACCTATACTCACAAATCTCCTTAGTCCATTCAAAAACAATCTTATTCATCGATTCCATCACATCGAAATCCAATTTAAATACTCCACTTTCCAAAGTAACCTTTCCTTTAGAAGAACCACTCCATTTAGTCATAGGCATCCGCTCAATTAATGAAGTTACTTTCTTTAAATCGGTATCAATCACATCAATCTTTCTTCTATATTCCTTCGTTGTTAAGTACTCGGTAAAGAAGGGAGCAACCTCCTCAGCACTCACTGATTCATACCAATGATCTACACCTCTTGATAGCATGTACTTCAGTAGCACCATTTTGTAACTTTTAGTCATAGCCGTTTTTTCTACTTCTTCTAGCCAGTCTTTATATAGCTCAAAAGCTTCTAATTCCTGCTCATTTAATTCCCCAGCTTCTTGTAGCATTC
>JGI24024J18818_10000961_pt1 | contig 11524 bp, 13 predicted proteins | sample Cruoilmetagenom2_FD_18818 | JGI IMG/M metagenome (IMG submission 18818) | reverse complement strand
AGGACATATGGCCCAGATCGCGTAGTCTCTGAAAAGGCGCTACTGGAGAAACTGCCCAGGGAAAGATTCACCTTATTTTTGAAACACCAACCGGTAATCAGCAATGAGTCTCTCGGGATGTTTGATCTCCAGCTTTCAGGTCACACTCACAAGGGACAAATCTTTCCCTTTAATCTGGCCACAAAGCTCTATTACGGGACACACACCGGTTTATCAAAGGTCAAGGACAATGCGCTGCTCTATATCAGTAGAGGATCCGGGACCTGGGGGACGCCGATTCGATTTTTATCGCCACCGGAGGTTACCGTCATCGACTTGAATAGAGACTAAAAAATGAAAATCAGAAATGGAAAATGCGACACCCTCGGTGGTATATTAGATAATATTTGGCTAATGCTTGAACAAGGTGCCACCCATTCGGATGATCCTTTTCATTGGCCTGTACTGGGCACTATGGCAAAAGAGGGCTGCAGTTTGCGAACCGTTATCTTAAGGCAAGTCACCGCACCCGATCGGATTTTGGTTTGTCATTCCGATGCGCGATCCGCAAAAGTGCAGGAAATAATAAATAATTCACAAACCAGCTGGATATTTTATCATCCCAAAAAGAAAATTCAGGTGAGAATATCAGGACCTGCAACATTACATGCGCATGATCCATATGCCGATAGACAGTGGGCTGATACCAGCATCACCAGTCGCCTTAATTACTGTATGTCCCAGGCTCCCGGCACACCCATTGATAAGCCCTCATCTGGATTGCCCGATTTTTTGCTTAATAAAATCCCCACCCTTTTGGAAACCGAAATGGGCCGGAAGCATTTTATGGCCATTGAGATGCACATATATTCTATTGATTGGTTGATTTTGAAAGTAACCGGGAATCGGCGTGCCCGGTTTGAGTGGGATAAAGACAGGTTGTGCGCCACATGGATAGTTCCGTAGTAGTCCAGTCTGAAGATACGGTGCTTTCTGAGAAAAGATAGGAACTTGCTTTCTAGCAAGAAAAACCAAACATAAAGGGCAAGAATTTTAGTCCGGCGTCAGACTCGATTATCCGATGCCGGTTTTTTATTTTTGATAGAAATCAATAAATTTTCTTTGGCTTATTTAGATTTGGCAGGTGATTTATACAGTAAAATGAACATCTTGATAGGATTTGAGTCAGGCACGTAATCCAAAATAAACTGAGGTTCAAAAAAATATGTATTGGCCATTACCTAATCTGCAAAATTAAACGGTGGCATACAGCGATGTTACTTTTAAGACTTACTTTTTCTTCCATAATCAATCCCCAACCTATTCATTCGATTTCTTAGTGTGCTGGGGTTGATTCCAAGTAAAGCGGCAGCCCCCTCAGTTCCACTAACTTTATCTTTTGTAAAGGCCAATGCTCTACGAATGTGTTGGGAAATGATTTCATCAAGTTTATCTATTCTTTCATTTTGCTTTATAAGTTCCGGAGATTGTTTCGGCTGACCTAAACTTAGATGTTCAAATGTCAGCGGTCCAGAAGGGTTGAGAATCATTGCCCGCTCGATAACATTCTCCAGCTCCCTTACATTGCCGGGCCAGTAGTATGCCATTAAAGGGTCTATAGCGCCAGGATAAAGCGTTGGAATGGTGGTTAATTTTAATTCTCTCGCCTTTTTTTTAATAAAATGTTGGATCAGTGCGGGAATATCCATTTGTCGGTCACGAAGTGGCGGTATCCAGATGGTGAATACATTGAGCCGGAACCATAGATCTTCACGAAATAGTTGGTTTTTTACCATTTCTTCCAAGTTTCGATTGGTAGCAGCAATTATTCGGATGTCCAGTGGAATTGTTTTTACCCCCCCGACACGCTCGATCTCTCTGCTTTGTAATACTTTTAATAGTCGTACCTGGGCCTGGAGTGGAAGCTCGCCAATTTCATCTAGAAAAATTGTTCCTTTATTAGCCCGTTCAAAGCGGCCCCTTTTTTGAGACAATGCACCGGTGAATGCTCCTTTTTCATGGCCGAAAAGCTCGCTGTCGATAAGTGTGTCGGGAATAGCGCCGCAGTTTACGCTGACGAAAGGTCCTGTGTTGCGCATGGATGAATAATGTATGGTATTGGCAATTACATCTTTGCCGGTACCTGTCTCGCCCAGGAGCAATACCGGACTGTCCAGTGAGGCTACTTGCTGTACCTTGTACAAAACACTTTTTAGCCCAAAATTAGCTCCCACGATTTCATCACCGGATAAACGCCGCAGTTCACCATGCAGATAGCGGTTATCGTCGGTCAGCAAGTCATTTAATTTGAGAACTTCCCTGTGTTTGAGCGTATTTGACATCGCGATTATAAGAGGCTCTTTTAGCAAAAGTGCCAATCCTAAATGTTCGTTTGTAAATTTCTCGTCCCCCTCGGAAATGATAACCAGGAAACCCAGTGTGTCTCCTGCTGTTCTGAGAACCACGAGAATGATGGACGTCGATTGGAGATCGTGAAACTTACCCATTTCACGACTGACGGGAAATGTTTGAGGGTCTTCGAGGAGAAATGCATCTTGGTCAGTTGGGGCATTCCCGGCCATCTCTCTCGCGGTTTTGGATAAAGGGGTTAGTAAATCCAGTTTGCGACATTCTGCTTCATCGGCATAAGCAATCGATCGCATCGCATGGAAGTCTTGATCGTAATGTTGGAGATAGATCTTCGTTACCGGCATAGATTTCTTTAGGAAATGAAGCAGCGTATGCATTGCCTCTTCAATCTCCAGATTCCCACATATTCTCAACGTCGCCTGGTGAAAGAATTTATTTTTATCCATGTAAACATCCTTTTCACATTTATCTTTATATCGCCGTATATGGTAAATAATAGCATTATTGTCATATTTGGCAAGCATAATTTGTCGAATATGGTAATCATGCGAATACGGATCTTATAACTAACCGAAATATCTGTGATTATAATTTTGGCACAAAATTCGTAATGAATAACGAGTAAACGACATAAAATGGAAAATCCTTAAACACACGAGCTGGGGAGCCAAAAAACGGGTACCGAAAAGGAATGAATAACATGAAATGGATAGAGGTGATACAGCTAAGATCAGTAGAAAGCAATCGGGAGCTGCTTAAATCTAATCTACAAAGGTTGATTGATGAAGTGGACCAAGGAAGAAAAAAACAGGAGATCAGGGCATATAACCGGGTGTTCATAGATACCGATTGTAGCGTTCACCTTTACCACGACTCAAAAAAAGTAAAACAAGGCGGTAGTGAGTTGGGTTTACGGATTGTCAACGCGCTAAAAGAGTTTGGTTTGGTTAATCATAACATATGGATTGAAATACATAGCGGGTAGATGGGTAGATGTCGAGTTCATGAAAGACATTCAACAACAGCCGCTATCCGGAGGAGATAGAGATGGAAAATAATAATCCCAATAATATTTGTACATGGGATGAGCAGGCTGACTGCCCAAGCTACAAATTAAACGACAAGTTGGCATGTAAGTGGGACAAGAAAATATTATGCGGTTTTCACGGAATAGTATGGCCGTCAATCATCATGTCCGTTTTCGGAATGGTGATAAAATAATCGTAATTGATCCAGGCGCGACCTTCCTATATTTATTCAGATTAAAAACTCTGATTCCTAAATCTGAATGGGAAGGCATTACGCACATCTTCGTAACGCATGGTGATCCGGATCATTATTGGCATAGGGATAGGGTTGCGAAAGTCTCCGGTGCTCAGGTCATCTGCAATAAAACGATGATAAAAACGATCAACGGAAACACACTCATGCTCGGCCCCCGAAATAAAGGTCTTACATATACAACAAACATAAAAAACCTTCATCCTATTTCAGTTGGCGAAACGATTGCGCTTGACGACATGTCCGTTACCGGCCTCAAAACAACGCACGCCCTCTTACTCTTAAATTTGGCCCATTTCGGAAAACCGTGAGGCCTGGACCAGAAGAACGGGTTGGCTGGGGCGCCATTGGGTTCAATATTCTACTTGAAGGTAAGACTATTGTTAATCTTGGCGATACTCTTCTCCACAGCAAGGAATGGTCAACAATAGAAAATCCTGACGTTTTGATGATACCCATCGGTGGAAGAGCCGTTCATAATACAATGGATGAAGAAAAAGCCTTACAGGCAGTAAGATTGATGCGTCCAAATGTGGTGATTCCCTGTCATTACAATTTGCCGGCATTCTTCAGTAAAAGGTATTGTCCTGCCGACGTTGTGACGTTTAATAAAGGAGTGGAAAAGATAGGATCTAAATGTGTTATTTTACATGAGAATGAATCAATAGATATCTAAGAGTATAAGAGTTATCATGTTTAATGAACTAAAAGAAATAAATTCACGCCTTTCAATTTCACGTTCTGCCCATAAGGAAATCATATGCGTAAAAATAAACCCAGTATGACTGCGCGCAAGGTTGCTCTGAACATTGTGACCCTTGGCACGAAATCGGGAATGGACAACGTTCTTCCTCACGGGATTGTCGAGGCTACGGCAGAAATGCTCGTTTCTTCAGGCGTCGTTGGTGCGAATACGATTCGATGGGCCCGTTCCCGAAGAATGCTCTCTGTCTACGAAGCATTTGACTGGATGCTACCGGGTCAGTTTGAGGCCTTTGCTTACAGAAAGGCATTCTGCGAGCGCCAGGTAAGACATGGCATTGACACTGACGCTACCCAAATCCTTGTTCTGGGGGCCGGTTACGATACTATGGGATGGCGATTGGCGCCGGAGTTCTCCGGGGTGAACTTTTTTGAAATCGATTACCCGGCGACAGCCCGTTTTAAAGCTAAAGGCATAGACGTAATGGGACAGCGAGACAATCTATTCCTGATTGCGGAAGATCTTGGTAAACGTAATCTTATTGATGTTCTAAGGACAGATGAGTCATGGGACCAGAATGCACGAACTGTCATCGTCGCCGAAGGTCTCGTGATGTATCTGCCACCCGAATCGGTCAGAGATTTATTTTGTCAATGTGCTGCAATCGCTGGTGAAGGCAGTCGAATTGTCTTCTCCTATATCCCTACTGGTAAAGATGACCGGCCTGATGCCGGTCGATGGACCGGATTGATGCTGTGGCTTCAGAAGATTGCTGGAGAGCCATGGATCTGGAGCATACGACCCGAAGAACTCAGCCTGTTTCTGGCCGAAACAGGCTGGACAAATGCTCCGGAGCTGGCCAAGACAACCAGTAAGCATGGTGTGGAATTCTATGCAGTAGCTACAAAATGAGCTCGCAGTTCTATCAATAAGGCTGGTCAAAGAGCTCCCATTTTATTATTGAAAAACAGAACCCACTAAAAGAGGGAGTGATAGTAGCTATTTTGAAAATCATAACCTGTCACTTGAGAGAGGGTGAGCATGGAAAGTGTAATTGTGCGAAACCTGCAGCCAGAATTCGAGCCTGTGGCAGTTGTCTGGAGCAATACAATTCTTGAAAATTCGCTTCAGTTTGAGAAACAAGAGGAGACGTGATGACCAAAGCAACAAGTGGGATATCATCTATAGGAACAGTAAAAACATTTCTTAAAGTTGGAACCTGATCAGAAGCACTGTTGAGAGTTCTCAATTGCGCATTCGATCAACCTTTGAAACCCGAGGAAAACGCCGTCATGCCCTTTGCCGGCGGGATAATGCAACATGGCTACCAGTGCGGCATGATTTGGGGCGCGACGCTTGCCGCAGGGGCACAGGCCTATCGACTTCTTGGCCCTGGGCCGCAAGCTGAAACCATGGCAATTATTGCAGCACAAAGGCTTGTGGAATCTTTCCGTGTCTACCACGGAAAAATAAATTGTTTCGAAATAACTGATATAGACAAGTCTTCATCAGTTTTGAAGATGATTTATGTTTTTCTCATAAAAGGTAGAAGTATAGGCTGCTTGCGCATGTCCGCAAAATATGCCAAGACCGCATTCAATGGAATAAATACAGCTTTTTCCGAAAAACAAATAAAAGCGCCCTCATCTCCGGTAAGTTGTGCGGCAATGCTGGCACAAAAGATGGGTTTATCCGACATGCACACGGTAATGGCGGCGGGATTTGCGGGAGGAATCGGCTTATGCGGAGGTGCCTGCGGGGCATTGGGAACCGCGATATGGATTTTTGGAATGAACAGCATCAAGGACGGAGCAGGTAAAATTAGTTATAAAGATCCCAGAGCTTTAGATATAATTAATAAATTTTTGAAATACACCGACTATGAATTTGAGTGCTCCGAAATTGTCGGACAGAAGTTTGAGAATATAGGCGATCATGCCGCTTATTTACTCGATGGAGGCTGCTCGAAAATTATCGAAGTATTAGCTACTGAATGATCTGCAGGATTAGATTGCCATTATTCATACTCTGGGCGTTGGTAGCTATCGATGGATCGCGGTTCAAAAGGATTTCCAGAGCATCGGGAATATAGATTTTCTAGGAACAGATTTATATAATAACTTGTTCTGGCCGTACGTTGTTTAAAATATAAGGAAACTATGATCAACATTATCGGAGGCAATTTAAAGTCAAGCTTGTTCCTACAAGTCTGGATAATTTTGGGTCTATTATTGGTTGTCTTTTGTTTTCCTCAACCCGTGTCGGCTGAAGATAAACCCAACCATCATACATCAGATGGTTTTCGTAATTATCCTTTTTTTCCCGCATCTTCCTCTTTAAGTACAGGTTTTTATTTTCGTCGTATTTGGTCAGCTTTCAATTTGCCGGATGTTCCTGAAAAACATTATTTGTCAGAAGAAAATGCAATTCAACAGTTACAAGAATTCACTGGAAAAAATACCCTCACATGGATTGGGCAATCCACTTTTTTGATAAGAATTGACGGGAGAACAATTCTGACCGATCCTTTTTTTTCAAAGTATGCCGGTCCTTTTTCAATTGGCCCAAAAAGATATGTAAAGCCGGGCATTGGCATCAGACATTTACCTCCGATTGATATCATTATTGTATCTCATAACCATTATGATCATTTAGATGCCGGGGCAATCAAGGCACTGCCTAATAAAAACAACATCCATGTTTTTGTGCCGCTCGGCCTAAAGAAGTTTTTTACTGAAAGAGGATATACNCATGTACACGAATTGGATTGGAATGATAACTTTTCAATTCATGATATCCAAATGTTCTGTCTTCCTTCAGTACATTATTCCGGACGAGGGTTATCCGACAAGAATAAAACATTATGGTGCTCCTGGGCTATTTGTTCACCATCAGGAAGATATTATTTCGTTGGAGATACCGCATATTCTTCAACGATTTTTAAGAAAATAGGATATAAATTCAAATCGTTTGATTTAGCTATGGTTACAACCGGAACATATGGGAATAGAAAATACGGAGTCAATAATCATACAACGCCAGAGGAAGCCGTTAATTTGGGAATGGATATTAATTCAAATATTTTTGTTGGAATGCATTGGGGGACGATAGAACAGTCCGATGAACCTCCCTGGGAACCACCCAAACGTTTCAGTGAGGCTGCGCGAAAGGCAGGAATTTCTGAGAAACGAATCTGGATAATGAAAATCGGTGAAACACGAATTATACCACGTACCCACTATCGTGATTGATTAATCTGTCAATTGGCTACAGAACAAAATAATGGAGCAGATGCATAAAGCTGAGACACTTTGCAATGGTCGATTCTTAAAACTTTATTGATTATTTCGTTATTATATTTTCGATCTGCACTGCTCATCAGTTATGCATCAGGGAATCAAATAGAGTTACATATATGAAACATACGTTCGAATCAAAGATTGCAAAATGGTTTGACATGTCAGATGAGGTCTGGCAGCGACATGCTAATCCCTGGAGTATATGGACAAGGATTACAGTTTTTCCAGTTCTCATAATAGCTATCTGGAGCAGGGCATGGGTAGGCTGGTGGTCATCAATACCTATCATGGTTGCCATCACTTGGGCTTGGTTTAATCCACGAATATATACAAGACCGAAGTCTACGAACAACTGGGCTTCAAAAGCGGTATTAGGTGAAAGAGTATGGTTGAATAGAAAAAAGACACCTGTGCCAATACATCATAATATATTGCCGAATATTCTCAACTGGGTTTCAGGTATCGGTCTTCTTTTTGTTATATGGGGAGTGTGGCAGTTAAAGCTTTGGCCCACATTTGTGGGGTGCATTTTTCTCTATGCTGGAAAGCTCTGGTTTTTGGATCGAATGGTCTGGGTATATGAGGATATGAGAAACACAAATCCAGAGTATGCAAGCTGGTTGTACGAAGATAATGTCTGATAAATGTTATGCATAAGAGAAGAAATATGGCAACGAATCAGAGAATTCTTGTAGTGGGAGCTACAGGTTATTTAGGGAAGTTCATGGTAAAGGAACTTAAAAGACAGGGATATTGGATTAGAGTGTTAAGTAGAAACAACAAAAGAATTGAACCTGTAAAACAGTATGTTGAAGAAACATTCATTGGCGAAGCCACAAACTCCGAATCAATAAAGGGTTTATGTAAAGGTATTGATATCGTCTTTTCATCTCTTGGGATTACTAAACAAAAAGACGGCCTTACATATATGGATGTTGATTATCAAGCGAATATCAACGTCCTTAATGAAGCACTCGCAAATGATGTTGCGAAATTCATGTATGTTTCTGTATTGAATTCAGACAAATTGCGGCATCTTGAAATCGTCAAGGCCAAGGAAAGATTTGTGGATGAGCTTAAAGAATCTGATCTTGAACATATCATTATTCGGCCTAACGGTTTTTTCTCTGACATGACGGAATTCTTCAATATGGCCCAAAGAGGCCGGGTTTATTTATTTGGTGCTGGTAATTACCGTGCCAACCCAATTCATGGAGATGATCTTGCCAAAGCATGTGTCGAGCACTTGGACTCTAACAATGCAGAGTTTGATATCGGGGGGCCTGAGATACTTACACACAATGAAATAGCATCACAAGCCTTTGAAGTATTAAACAAAAATCCTAAGATTACTTGCATTCCTCTTTGGATCAAGAATCTGATAGTTAAGTTTGCAAGGTATTTTTCTTCTGTTAAAACATATGGCCCCCTCGAATTTTTCATGACAGTATTGGCTATGGATATGGTGGCACCGACTTATGGACAACATACTCTCAAAGAATATTATAAGAAAATTAGTGGGTAAGTGATGTTTGACATTCTTTTGTGGCTTTATCTTACAAATGCCGTTTTGCTAATCAATCATGAAATTGATTCAGCGTATTGGAAAGAATGGGAGGTACTTAACTTGACCGCAAAAAGATCCGTCGTTCCCACAATACTCAAGTGGGCGGCAAGTTAGCTTAATGTTGAGAATCCCCCGTTCCGAGGCCAATTGGAGGTTTACAATTTGAAATCATTAAACTCCACTTTAAATAACTTGAAGACAGGTATACCATCGATTTCACAAAGAGTGAGCATTACTTTTTTTGTAATATGTTTTGTTACGATGGGCTGCACTCTGATAAAATTAAAAAAAGACGTAAATAGAGGTCTGGTATCTACAGTTATAGTCGGGCGTATCAATGCAAATTTCTCGGGAAATGGGCCGATTATTGTCGCTGCTTGCTCAACGAGTGAAGAAAAAGAGATCGCTCATTATACGGTATTACACGATTCCGGTGAGTATGAACTCATGGTTGGTCAAGGAAATTATTACGTCTTTGCGTATTGGGATAAAAACAGCAACCTGATTTATGAGGCAGGCGAACCGGCCGGGCAACATGGTGATCCTAGATTGGTCGTCGCGCCAGCTGTTGGTGTTGTTTTTGATATTGATGTCGTTATTCCCGAAGAGGGTAGAAATATAGTGATACCCCACGGGTCAAAAATCTCATCGGTTAAGCCGCAAAAACTCCACAGCCGGCAAGCGGGTGACATCACGGATTTAGATGATGAACGCTTTTCTGAGGAATATGGATCAAAAGGCTTTTGGGAGCCAGGCTCATTTTTCAAGCAGTTTGGTGGAAATATCTATTTCCTCGAGGAATATGATCCTGAAAAAATACCTATCCTTTTTATACACGGCGCCGGCGGCACTCCCAAAGGCTGGTGGTATTTTGTTGATAATATCGATAGAACGCGTTTCCAACCATGGTTTTTTTATTATCCGACCGGAGCCCGTATTGATAGTATGTCATATCTGTTGTTATGGAAATTATCAAACCTTCAAACCAAATATCAATTCAACAAAATTTATTTTACGGCGCACAGCATGGGCGGGCTGGTCGCCAGGTCCTTTATTATAAATTATGGCGGGAAATTCCCCCTTGTGAAACTTTTTATTTCATTGGCCACACCTTGGGGCGGGGATAGGATGGCCGAATATGGTGTTCGGCAATCTCCGGCGGTAATTCCGAGTTGGATAGATATGCAACCGGAAGGTGACTTTATTAAATCTTTATACAGAAAAAAAATGCCGGACCATACTATCTTTTATATGTTTTACGGCCACAGGGGAAGTCGCAGCCCCTTTCGATCGAACAATGATGGCACAATTACCCTATCCAGTCTCCTGGACTATAGGCCCCAATCCGAGGCTAAAATGAATTTTGCATTTAATGAGGACCATGCAAGTATCATTTTCAGCAAGGAGGTACTTGCACAGTATAATACAATTCTCAATGAGTTTGATGAAAAACAAAGTGACTCACTCCATCGATCCGGGGGATACATTAAGATTAACTTTACATACAGCTATGATTTCGTCGGTGTGAGCCCCAGTCCTACGCTCATCCTTCGTCCCGTCGGCAAAAAGGATGCGGATACCGTTATCTTCTTGCGTGCAGATGATAATGGTAGAATTCTTGGACCTTTTCCTTCCGGAAAATATTTAACAAGTATTGTCACAACGGCCGGAAAGCCAATGAAAAAGAATATCCCTGTCTCTATTGAGAGTAATAATACAAGAGAACTGGATTTCGTTTTTATACCTGACGGGGTGATTCGCGGATGTGTAACAGCGTCACTGGAAGCGGAAGACAAACTTGTTGGAATGCCGGATTATAAATATCGATCCGTCAATAAAAAAGTAAAGATCCAATCGATTACATTGAAAGGCAGCGAGGTTTATCGGATACTCCAGCAAATTAAGGGTGAAGATGTCGATAATTATGATTACCTTATTTCGCGTGCTGATTTCTGCTACAATACATGCTTTGGTTACTTCGGGTTGCCTGCTGGGGATTACAAACTTACGATTAAAGCCCAAGGCTATAAACCCATCGTAAAAAATTATTTTGTCACGCCTGGAATACCAGAATATTTCAGGATTACTGAATTGACACCTGATTGAACCTTTTGGAATTATATAAAAAATACTCCTTACCGGACTTTTCGGAGATTTGGGCAAAGAACCCCAATGTCCAATGGCCACAATATTATTTTAGCTTGGTATTTTGATCGGTTATCGCTTGTAATCGGAGACCCGAACGAACAGAAGCCATTGAATAATTTGGCCTCATATGCCGGCATCATTCCCCGGGTTAAACAAACCGGTGGTTTGGATGGAAAG
>JGI24024J18818_10000960_pt1 | contig 11525 bp, 7 predicted proteins | sample Cruoilmetagenom2_FD_18818 | JGI IMG/M metagenome (IMG submission 18818) | reverse complement strand
TGATGGTAATAAATGGGATATGAAAAAGATGCTGTCTTATAGTGACATCATGGAAAAACTAAACGATTTTTACACAGAAAAATCCATTATACGTATAGAAGATGCTCCAAACGACACGTCTAAAAACTATAGAATTAAAGGTTATAATGGTAAATTTGCAGTGATTAGCTCTGTAACAAATCCGTTTTGCGATTCTTGTAACAGATTGCGTTTAACAGCAAACGGGCAACTAAAAAATTGTCTGTTTTCATCTTCCGAATCCAATTTGCTTACAACACTCCGTGAAGGAAAAACTATTGAACCCATTATAGAAAGAGCTGTAAAAGGAAAGTTTAAAGTTCGTGGAGGAATGGATACTCTAAAAAAATTAAAAGAGCCTAAATTACATACTCAAAACAGAAGTATGATTACTATTGGCGGTTAATATTTATTTCTAAACCATACCTTTTGCCACTCTCGTTTCAAGATTAAAAAGGCAACTTGTTCGGATAGCTTTAATGCGTCGCTACCATTTAATTGCTTTATTTTTTCTTCGGAAACATCTATGATATAAAGCAAGTTAAGGTAGTCTGCAAATTTTTCCTGGATGAGTTTAAAAATCGTTTCGTGGAGTATTAGTTTTAAACTTGAAGGCAGAATATCTTCATCAAGATTTAATTCGATATTTGCATACAAAAAGTCTTTATTAAGTTGAAAAATTAGCTTTTGGTATAATTCTTCTTTTGAAGCCTGTTTTAGTAAATCTTCAAATGTTGATGGGAGTTGCATTTATCAATAATTAAACATTTCGATTCATTAACTGTTCTCCAAACTGTCTCAATATAGCTTTCTTGTTCTCAGAAATATTTAAATGTTCTAAAACAGCAAATGCTTTATTAGTATAATTTTCAATAGCTGTTTTAGTTGCTTCAGATGAACCGCTTACTATAAAAATTTGCTTTATTGTTTCTATTTTATTTTCCACATCTGCTGGATGAGTATCATACAAATGCTCTAATTGTTTTATATTGCTTTCATCAGAAAACTCTAATGCTTTAATATATAAATATGTTTTTTTGTTTTCAATAATATCTCCTCCTATTTGTTTCCCAAAAGTGTTAGAATTACCAAAAGTGTCTAAGTAGTCATCCTGCAATTGAAATGCAATTCCTAAGTTTTTACCAAACTCATAAATATTATTTTGATCCTCTATGGATGCATTAGCAACAATCGCTCCCATTTGCATAGCAGCTCCAACCAACACAGCAGTTTTGTTTGCTATCATGTTTAAATATTCGGCAATAGTGACATCACTTCTGGTTTCAAAATCTATATCGTCTTGCTGCCCTTCACAAACTTGCAATGCCGTTTTACTAAATAATTTCGCTAAAGCTTGGAACGTTTTTGGTTCGTAATGTTCAAACAGCTGATATGCTAAAATTAGCATAGCATCGCCTGAGAGAATCCCTGTGTTAATATCCCATTTTTCATGAACAGTAGAATTGCCACGTCGTAAAGGTGCATCGTCCATAATATCATCATGAATTAGTGAAAAATTATGAAAAACCTCAACAGCCAATGCTGCATCTAAGGCCTTTTTATAATCAACATCAAAAATTTCGGTAGTCATTAAAGTTAATATTGGACGTAACCGTTTTCCTCCCAATCTTAATATATATTCAATTGGATTATAAAGGTTTTTTGGTTCTCTTAAAATTGAAAACCGATTTAAATAATCAATAAATTCTTTCTGATAAGTTTCAATAGATAACATGCTGTAAAAATAAGTCAATTCAATATATTAAAAGAATACTATGTCACGATAATGTTAAAAAAAGTTAAAACTATGGAAACTTTTTAGGTTTTTAAAGTTTCCTGTTTTATTTTCGCACATTATTATGAAAGATAAAATATTATTAAACGCTTCCCATTTATTCTTAAACTATGGTTTTAAGAGTATTACTATGGATGATTTAGCTAATAAAATTGGCATTTCTAAAAAAACTATTTATCAACACTTTGAGAACAAAACAAAATTGGTTGAAGCGACAACAATGTATGTTTTTAAATTTATTTCAACAGAAATTGACAATATTTGTGCTTTACAAAAAAACCCTATTGAAGAAGTTTATGATATAAAGAGCTTTATAATGGAGCATCTAAAGGAGGAAAAATCTTCACCTCAATATCAATTACAAAAATATTATCCAAGAATATTTGCAACACTAAAAAAGAAACAGTTTGAAGTGATGCAAGACTGTGTTAAGGATAATTTAAATCGTGGGATAGCTCAAAAATTATATAGAGAATCTATTAGTGTAGAATTTATTGCAAGAATATATTTCAACTCAATGATGGTAATAAAAGACAAAGATTTATTTCCATTAAAACAATTTTCAATGAATATGCTTATGGAGCATTACATAGAATATCACTTAAGAGGTATTTGCACTCCTGAAGGCATAGACATATTAAACCAAATAACAAACTCAAATCAATCATAAAAAATGAAAATCAAACTCATATTAATATGTAGTTTACTGCTTTCTATAATTGGATTTTCACAAGAAGATTCGCAAAGTTTTAGCTTACAAGAAGCCATAGATTATGCTTTAGAAAATAATCGAAATGCTAAAAATGCAGTAAGGGACATTGAATCTGCAAAACAACGTAAATGGGAAACTACAGCAACAGGCTTACCGCAATTAAGTGCTAAAATTGATTATAACAATTGGTTAAAGCAACAAGTATCTTTAATTCCTGCTGAGTTTTTTGGTGGCAATCAAGGAGAATTTGCCGAAGTTGCTTTCGGCACAACTCAAACTATGAATGCATCAGCGACACTAGAACAGTTACTATTTGATGGGTCTTACTTAGTAGGCTTACAATCGGCAAAAGTGTTTCTAGAAATTTCTAAAAATGCTAAAGAAAAAACCGATTTAGAAATTAGAAAATCGGTAATTAATGCATATGGGAATGTGCTTTTAGCACAAGAGAGCGAGAGTATTTTAGAAAGCAACAAAACTGTACTCGAAAAAAACTTGTTTGAAACTCAAAAAATTTATGAAAACGGTTTAACGGAAGAAGAAAATGTTGAGCAATTGCAAATTACACTTTCTAGCATAACTAACAGTTTAGATCAAACAAAACGTTTGAAAAATCTGGCTATAAAAATGTTTAATATCACTTTAGGTAAAGACATTAATGCTAATACTATTTTAACCGAAGATCTTAATATGCTTACAGCTAAACATATAGATTTAGGATTAATAACTATTGAAGAAAATATTGAAAATACTGTAGATTATAAAATTGCTAAAAACGATAATCGCTCTAAAGAGTTATTACTTAAATTAGAAAAAAGCAAGGCTCTACCAAGCTTAAACGCATTTATTAATGGTAGTTATGCTGGGAATAGTGAAGATTTTACATTTTTAAAAAATGATCAAAAATGGTTTGGATCATCACTCATGGGAGTTAGCTTGAATATCCCTATTTTTAGTTCTTTTGGGAGACATGCTGCAACTCAGCGTGCAAAAATTGAATTAGAAAAATCGATAGATAATCTTACTGAAACAGAACAACAATTAAAGCTTTTAATAGCATCAGCAAAAAGCAATTATGAATTTGCCATACAGCAATATGAAACATCAAAACAAAACTTAGATTTAGCGGAACGAATCGAAAAAAAGAATCAAACTAAATTCTTTGAAGGCATCTCAACAAGTTTCGATTTGCGTCAGGCACAAACTCAACTTTACACCTCACAACAAGACTATTTACAAGCTATGCTCGATGTAATTACTAAAAAAGCAGAGTTAGAAACAGTTTTAAATACTATTAATTAATACGAAACCAAATCATTATGAAAACTATATATACAATACTAATTATTACTTTAATGCTATCCTCTTGTGGTTCAGATAAAAATAAATCTGTAGATGATGTTATCGCAACACAGGATTTAAAAGAGATGAGAGCAAAAAAAGATGAAATCACTAACAAACAGATTGAATATGCATCTCAAATAAAATTGTTAGATGACGAGATTTCCAAATTAGACACCATAAAAAAAATCCCTTTAATCACAACCTTTAAAGCTAAAGAAGAAGTCTTTAACCACTATTTAGAATTACAAGGTAATGTAGATACAAAAAACTTACTAACTATTACTCCAGAGTATAACGGAATACTGTCGAGAATTTATGTTAAAGAAGGGCAACGCGTAAATAAAGGACAAGTTTTGGCTAAAATTGATGATGGTGGATTAAGTCAGCAATTGACTCAATTACAAATTCAAGCAGAGTTAGCAAAAACTACTTTCGAACGTCAAGCGCGTCTTTGGAAACAAAACATAGGAAGCGAAATTCAATACTTGCAATCAAAATCGAATTACGAAGCACAACAACAAGCTGTAAATCAACTTCAAGTTCAGTTAGACAAAACAACTGTTAGAGCACCTTTTTCTGGCACTATTGACGATGTAATTTCAGAACAAGGAACAGTTGTAGCTGCGGGACAAACACCTCTTATGCTTTTAGTTAATTTAAAAGACATGTACATAGAAACAGATGTTCCTGAAAGTCATATTACAAGTGTAACCAAAAACAAGAATGTCATAGTTGAATTGCCTGTTTTGGGTAAAACTATTGAAACAAAAATACGTCAAGCAGGAAGTTATATCAATCCAGCCAACAGGACATTTAAAATTGAAGTTGCTGTGCCAAACAAGGATAAATCCATAAAGCCTAACCTAACAGCAAAGCTTAAAATAAATGATTACTCAAATTCTAAAGCTTTTTTAATTCCACAAAGCATTATATCGGAAAATGCCGAAGGGCAACAATTTATTTATGTTGTTAAAGATCGAAATGAAAAACTTGGTGTTTCTCAAAGAGTTATTATAAAAACTGGAAAAACGCAAGGTGATGTTATAGAAGTTTTGGAAGGTGTAGAAGACGGAACTGAAATTATACAAGAAGGTGCACGAAGCGTAAAAGATGGTCAAACTGTAGAAATCATCAATCAATAAAAGTAAAATGACTAAGCAACAAAAAAAAATAGACAAGGAGTTTAAATTATCTTCTTTAGCTATAGAAAACAAAACTACAATCTATGTATTGATTGTGTTGATTTTATTCTTAGGTATTGGTGCATTTTATAGTATGCCAAGAGAAAATTTTCCTGAAGTAAATGAAACTAAAATATATGTAAGCTCTGTATATCCAGGGAATACTGCCGAAGATATTGAAAAACTTATTACAGATCCTTTAGAAGATAAATTAAAAACAATTAGCAATGTTGTTGAGATTACTTCAAATTCTAAAGAAGATTTTTCTATGGTCATTGTGGAGTTTGATGAAAATATCTCCGTTGACCTTGCCAAGCAAAAAGTTAAAGACGAAATTGATACAGAAACTTCTGGCGAAGATTGGCCAACATTTAATGGTGCAAAAGTAGAACCTAATGTATTCGAATTTAATTTTTCTGAAGAAATGCCAATTCTTAATATTAATATTTCTGGAGATTACCCAGTAGATAGATTAAAAGAATTTGGTGAACATTTAGAAGACGAAATTGAAAATTTACCAGAAATTAAACAAGTTGATATTCGTGGTGCTCAGGAAAAAGAGATAGAAGTAGCTGTAGATATATACAAAATGATGGCTGCTCAAGTTAGTTTTGATGATGTAGCAAATGCTATTAAAGGAGGAAACTTAACGATGTCGGCTGGTAATTTAATTGCAAGCGGACAAAGACGTACAATTAGAGTGTTGGGCGAAATTGAAAGTCCATCAGATTTAGAAAGCTTTGTAGTAAAGGCGGAAAATGGTCATTCAATATATTTAAAAGACATTGCTAAGATTTACTTTAAAGAAAAAGAAAGAACGACTTATGCAAGAGATTTTGGAAGTCGAGTTGTTATGCTCGACGTAAAAAAACGAGCAGGAAAAAACATGATAGACGCCACAAGTCAAGTAAGAGACATTGTTAACGATGCTATCGAAAATTATTTCCCAAAAGATTTAAATATTTCCATTACTAACGATCAATCTAATGTAACAATTACACAAGTTGACGATTTAGTAAACAATATCATTTTCGGTATTATCTTGGTTGTAACAGTATTAATGTTCTTTTTAGGATTTAAAAATGCTTTGTTTGTTGGTTTTGCAATTCCAATGTCTATGTTTATGTCCATTTTAATTCTAAATACAATAGGCTATACGCTTAATATGATGATTTTGTTTGGACTCATTATGGGGCTTGGTATGCTTGTAGATAATGGTATTGTTGTTGTAGAAAATGTATATCGTTTAATGGACGAAGAAGGTATGAGTAGAGTTAAAGCTGCAAAAAAAGGGATTGGAGAAATTGCTTTCCCAATAATTATTTCTACAGCAACAACTGTTGCAGCATTTATTCCTTTGGGCTTGTGGCCTGGTATTATGGGTGAATTCATGATATTGTTACCTATAACATTATCTGTTGTTTTAGGTTCTTCGTTATTTGTAGCCATATTTTTTAATTCGGTTTTGGTGTCTCAGTTTATGAGTATAGAAAGTTTTAACGTTTCTCTTAAAAAAAGATTAATTAACACTATCCTTTTGGTGGTTATTGGTTTCCTTATCATTTTCTTTGGAGGTGCTTACAGAGGTTTAGGTACCCTTTTATTATTTCTAGCTGTAATGCTTTGGATTTATAGGCTAGTTTTGAAAGGATGGATACGCTTCTTTCGAACTAAAATACTTTCTAAACTTGAAAACTTGTACGAAAACACGTTGCGGAGTGCTTTAACTAGTTGGAGACCTTATGTGCTTACAGCAGGAACATTTCTTTTACTCTTATTTGCAATTGCTGCTTTTGGATGGTCTTTAAGTACACAACGTACAAAAGTTGAATTTTTTCCAGACAATAAACCCAATCAAATTATAGTATATATAGAATATCCTGAAGGGACAGATATAGATAAAACCAATCAAATAACAGAAGCCATCGAAAAAAGAGTCTATACGGTTTTAAACGATAATCTGTATATGGATGGCAATCATAATTTTATGGTCGAAAGTGCCGTGTCACAAGTAGGCGAAGGAGCTGGTGATCCTCAAACTGATATCGGCACTACAGAGATGCCTCATAAAGGGAAGATTACTGCATCTATGAGAGAGTTTAAATACAGACATGGTTTAGACAGTCAAGACCTACTTGAAAAAGTACAAAAAGCATTAGTTGGTATTTATCCTGGTGTTTTAATTTCTGTAGAAAAAAATGCCGATGGGCCACCAATTGGTCATCCTATTAATATAGAAATTGAAGGAGCCAACTATAATGAGCTAATTATTACTGCAGAGAAAATGAGGAATTTTATTAACTCAAAAAGTATTGCAGGAATAGACGAACTTAAAATTGATGTCAATAAAGATAAACCATCAATGAAGATTGAAGTTGATAGAAAAAAAGCTGGAGAGTTAGGTGTTAGTGCATCTCAAGTTGGCACGCAATTGCGTAACTCGATATTTGGAGTTAAAGCTGGTGTTTATAAAGAAGCTGGTGAAGATTATGATGTATATGTCCGTTTCAATGAAGAATACAGATATAATACAAGTGCTTTATTTAACCAAAAAGTTACCTTTAGAGATCAATCTTCAGGAAAAATAAAAGAGGTTCCTATTTCAGCAATTACTAAACAATCTAATACGTCTGGATTTAGCGAAATTAAACACAAAGATGCGAAACGAGTGGTTACAGTTTATTCAGCTTTAGCCCCTGGCTTTACTGATGCAACAGTAATTGTGGGACAAATTCAAAATGAAATGAAGAATTTTACCGAATTACCTAATACTATTAAAATAGATTATACAGGACAAATTGAAGAACAAAATAAAGAAATGACATTTTTAGTTAGTGCATTTTTTATTGGTTTAGGTTTGATATTCTTCATTTTAATATTTCAATTTAATTCCGTTTCGAAACCTGGAATTATAATGCTTGCCATCTTTTTAAGTTTAATTGGTGTATTTGGAGGTATGGTTATTTTTAAACAATCATTTGTAATTATGATGACTATGATGGGAATTATAGCATTAGCTGGAATTGTGGTAAATAATGGAGTGGTGCTTTTAGATTATGCACAACTTTTAATTGATAGAAAAAAGTTTGAAAAAAATCTTGATAAAGAAGATTATTTAAATAGGAATGATTTGTTTGAAGCTATAGTAAAAGCTGGAAAAGCACGTTTACGACCAGTGTTATTAACAGCTATTACAACTATCTTTGGATTAATTCCTTTGGCAATAGGATTAAACATAGACTTTTTTAGTCTTATGAGTGAATTCAATGCACACATTTACTTTGGTGGAGATAATGTAGTGTTTTGGGGACCTTTAGCATGGACAGTTATTTACGGATTGTTTATTGCTACATTCCTTACTTTAATAGTTGTCCCTGTACTATTCTATTTAATCACTAGATTTAAAATGTGGTTAAAAGAAAAAACTGTTTCTAAAATAGTTTTAGATGAAACGTAAACAATAAAAAACCTCGCTAAAGCGAGGTTTTTTATAAGCTAATTATTCTTGATAAATATTAAAAGTCATCATCAAAAGGAATTGGAACAGCTGAAGGCACCATATCTCCTGCTCTATCATTAGGCAATTCACTTAGTCTGCCAAATCTCCTCATATCTACCCATCTATGGCTTTCAGCGAATAATTCGTATCTCCTTTGATTCAGTATTTCATCTTCTAATGCACTTGGAGTTTGGGCTCCAGCATAATCAACTAAACCTGCTGCATTTCTAATTACATTAATTGCATTTACAGCCTCTGCTGGATTTGATACCATATTTGCTTCAGCATATAATAAAATTAACTCAGAATTTCTTAAAATTGGAACATTATCCAATAGTGATTGATAAATCCAAACATCGTGTGTTCCAACTAAGTCAGAAGCTTCTCTGGGTGTATCTCTCAATGTCACTTTGTTTGTTCTAGTATCTCCTGCTTCAGCATCAACTAAAAAACTAGAATGTGCTACTCTTACATTTGCTTCTTGATTTTGAGCAATAAAAAGAGGATTTGATAAATCAGCGCCAGTTAAAGAAAAAGTATGATAAACCCCCTCATTTAAATCTCCAGCCATATTCATAAATGAGCCTCCTAATAAAGATAACACACTAGAATAATTTCCTCTATATGCTTCTACTCTTGCTGTTAATCCTTTGTTGAATTGTAAAAATCCAGCTGGTGTATCAAATCCTGTATAACCAGAAGTTAGATTAAATGGAAAACTTGAGCCTCCTGATGCTAAATCAACGGCTGCATCTGTTAAGAGACCTAATATAGCAGTTAAAGCTTCGTCATAACCAACAATCGGACCTAAATTATCTGGATCTGCCACATCAATTCTGATACCATTTGTATATTGATTGTTAGATACCATTAGTAGTTCATGAGCTTTCAGAGTATTTAATACCCCTCTAATTGCTGCAGTTTCTTGAGCAGAAAAATCAGAAGTTGTATTCGCCAATCCTTCTAAAGCTAGGTTAGCTTCTTTTATGGCTGCATACCTCGTAGACCAAACATTCGTAGTATAAAACGTTTGATTATCTAAATTTCCAGTAACAACATCACCTTCAAAACGAGGATCAGAACTAGTAAAATAATAGTATTCTCTTCCCATTATACTTTGTACATCTACTTGAGTATTCAAGCGATCTCTCATATCTGAAAGTATCCCAGAAATAGCTTGTGGTAATTCTCCTCGTGATAAATCATCTGATATTGAAGAAGTACTCGCTCCGTTTAAACTTTCACCACCATCTAACGAACACGATGTAAACGCTAGAAATCCAATGGTTAAAATTATTATATTAAACTTTTTTGTAATTTTCATTTTTTTTTATTTAAATTTAAAATTGTACTGATAAATGGAACATATATCTTTTAGAAGATGGAAAAGGAGTAACCTCAACACCTGTCGATAAACCATTACCTCCAAAGTTAGACACTTCAGGGTCGTAACTATTATAATCAAAAACATTGATTAGATTCTTTCCTGAAAAGCCTAGCTTAACATTTGATACAATCCCATCGAACCACTTATCAAGAGTTTCATCTGGAATGGTATAATACAACCCAACCTCTCTTAATCTTAAGTAAGAAGCATCTTCAACAAAAGGTCTTGCATTACCTGCAAAAAGACCATTTACTATTCTATAGTCTCCATTAGGAATTTGACCGTCAGGATCAACATCTAAACCATCATAATCAGCACTTGTTCCTCCAAAATCGGATAATAATTTTGTTAAATTAATATTATCACCTCCTTTTTTCCAATGCCATAAAAATGACAAAGTAAAATCTTTGTAACGTAAATCATTGATGAAGGACATTTGAAAATCAGGTTCAGCATCTCCAAGTACACTTACTGGGGTCCCTGGACCTGTCGTCCCAACAATTTGTGTGACACTTTTCCCTTCTTCTATTTGAAATTGTCCTAAACTATTTCCAAAACCTCCGAGGTTAAATGTAGGCACATTTAATTTAGTCATTTCAGACTCATTTGTATACCAACTTATATTAGAATCCCAAGAGAAATCTTCATTGTCAAAAACTTTTATATTAACACCAATCTCAACTCCTTTATTTTCAAGCTCACCAGCATTTTTCCATTCTGATGAAAAACCTGTCGAAGTTGCAACATCTGCACGTAATAAGAGATCTTCAACCTTTTTCAAATAATATGAGAATTCAACAGATACACGATTATTTAAAAGTCCCGCATCAAATCCTATTTCAAATTCTTTTTGTCTTTCAGGTGAAATAGAAGGATTACCTCTAGTTATTGGTACAATAATTCCTACATTATTATCAATTAAAGTATTATTAAAAATAGTAAATAGAGAACCAAAAGCAGCAAAAGTACCCGCTTCACCATAAGCAGTTCGTAATTTAAATTTGTTTAGAACATCATTATCGCCCCAAAAATCAAAATTGCTTAGATTAACTGCTAAGGATCCTTTTGGATAATAAAAGAACTCATCAATATCGCCATTATTAGTAGACTTATCGCCAGTAACACCAATAGTTGCAATTAACTTATCTTGAAAATTTACTTCTTCTTGAGCAAAAAAACCAAAATCTTCTTGTTCTAATCTAACTTGACCCGTGTTCACATTTGCAGCCTGATCAATATTTGTTTCAGAAGCAATTAGATCTGAAGCAGTAACTCTAACAATATTTTGAGAGAATTGTTGATTTGTAACCCCTACTTGTGTTGTAAAGCTCATATCATTATCTGTGTTATAATTATGAACTAAAAAAGCTGAATAGTTTGCATTGGTATTTGTAGTAGTAGATATTGCAGACACACCATTTACTCCACCTTGGTCAGGTCTTTGAAACTGTAATTCTTTAGGAAATATTACTTTTGCTGTAAGTGTAAAATGATCTACACCAGCTCTAGCACCAAATTTTAAACTTTGGTTATCTGTTCTTAATAAATTAATGTCTATATTTCCTCCAGTAATAAACCTATTTGTGCGT
>JGI24024J18818_10000959_pt1 | contig 11525 bp, 16 predicted proteins | sample Cruoilmetagenom2_FD_18818 | JGI IMG/M metagenome (IMG submission 18818) | reverse complement strand
AATGCAAATTCTACTGAATTCTATCCAATGGGTTTCAGATAAGCTAAAAAATATCGGCGCCGCTTGCCTGGCCGGCATGACTTTCTTAACTTGCGCCGACGTCGTGGGCCGCTACCTTGGGCATCCGGTTTTCGGATCGGTTGAGATCGTGGGTTTCATGGCCATTCTCGCCGTGGGCATGGCCCTGCCGTATACGCACCAGGAAAGAGGTCATATCGGTGTGGAAATCGTCACTCAAATGCTGTCGAAAAGGACCCAGGTCATCATCGATATCTGTACCGGATTTGCAGCCCTGGGGATGTTTGCAATTGTCACCTGGCGCATGCTTGTTTATGCTAAAACCATGAAAAATTCCGGTGAAGTATCCATGAACCTTGAATTTCCGGAGTACGTTATCATCTACGCCCTTTCCTTTTGTTTTCTGGTATTCACGGCGACTCTCGGGCGTGAAATCCTTCAAAACTTTCGCAAGCTCAAGAAAGCGTAAATGGACCCGACAATCATCGGTATTATCGGTATCTTCGTTATGCTGGCCCTTTTCATGACCCGCATGCCGGTGGCTTATGTCATGACCTTGGTCGGTTTTGTGGGATTCAGCTATATGATCTCGTTTAAGGGCGGGCTAAATCTCCTTTCGAGAAGCATATACGACACATTTTCCTCATATGGTCTGACAACCATCCCGCTCTTTATTCTGATGGGACAATTCGCTTTTAACACCGGCATTAGCCGTCGGCTTTACGATACCGCCTACACTTATCTGGGTCATACCCGAGGAGGGCTGGCCATGGCCACGGTCACGGCCTGTACCGCCTTTGGCGCGGTCTGCGGATCCAGCCCGGCCACGGCCGCCACCATGGCCACGGTGGGGCTGCCCGAAATGCGCCGTTATAAATACGCCGACGAATTGGCCACCGGGGCGGTAGCGTCCGGTGGCGGGCTGGGCATGATCATGCCACCCAGCGTGGTACTGATCGTTTATGGGGTTCTAACCGAGCAATCCATCGGCGCATTGTTCGTTTCAGGCATCATCCCGGCGATTCTGATGACCATCTTGTTTATTGGCTGTATTTACATTAGCTGCCGTTTAAAACCGGAACTGGGCCCACCTGGCAGAAAATTCACCTTGAAGGAAAAGCTTCGATCGTTGACCGGCATGGTGGATACTCTGCTGGTATTCATCTTCGTCATGGGCGGGATGTTTATCGGACTATTTACACCCACCGAGGCAGCGGCTGTCGGCGCTTTCGGGGTGCTGGTGGTATCCCTGCTGCGACGGCAGATGACCTGGGAACGTTTTGTAAAATCCCTGTACGAAACCTTACGAACATGCTGCATGGTCATGCTGCTGATCGCCGGAGCGGTCATTTTCGGCAAGTTTCTGGCCGTGACCCGGATTCCGTTCAACATCGCCACCTGGGTGGGCGATCTGAATATGCCCCCTTACATGATCATGGCGGCCATTATCGGCGTCTACTTTATTGGGGGGTGTGTCATGGATGCCCTGGCATTGATCATGCTCACCATTCCAATCTTTTACCCGGTGGTAATGAATTTAGGGTATGATCCGATCTGGTTCGGCATCATCATCGTGCTAGTCACTCAGATGGGCGTCATCACGCCACCGGTGGGTATCAACGTATACGTTGTTTATGGGGTGGCCCAGGGAGTTGTCGGCGAAGTGCCTTTGGAATCCATTTTCAAGGGAATTGTTCCGTTTTTACTGGCCGTTATCATCGGCACGGTGATTTTGATGATATTTCCCCAGTTGGTACTACTGCTGCCGAACTTAATGTACTAAGGATCATATATCCATGACTCACGAATCACCTTATTGGAACTCCATCCTTGAAACCCTGCCGTCGGAGCAATTGGAAAGGCTGCAATTGAAGAAATTCCGTCGGATTTTCAAGTGGGCCTACGACCACTCACTGTTTCATCGCTCCTTGTACGATCAGGCTGACATTACCCCGGACGATATTCGGTCTCTTGATGATATCCGGCGGGTCCCCAAAGTGGAAAAGCACATGATGCGGGACATTCAGAGAAAGCCTCCTTTCCCTTATGGTGACGCGCTGTGTGTGCCCCTGGAAGAAGTAACCGAATTCCGGCAGACCAGCGGTACCACCGGGCAACCGGTCTATCAGCCCGACACCTGGCAGGACTGGGAGTGGTGGGCCGAGTGCTGGGCCTTTATCCTCTGGGCCCAAGGGTACCGCCCCAGGGACCGGGTGTTTATCCCCTTCGGCTACAATGTGTTCGTCGCTTTCTGGGCGGCTCATTATGCGGCTGAGAAGTTGGGCTGCGAAGTCGTCCCCGGGGGTGTTCTGGACACTCAGGCCAGAATCCTCAAAATACAAGAGCTTAAAGCCACGGCTTTGATGGCAACTCCGACCTATGTTCTCGGGATGGCTGATACGGCAAAAAGTAAAATGGGCATAGACCCGGCGGATCTTGGAATAAGGCGAATTACCTGTGCGGGAGAACCGGGGGCCAGCATACCCAGTACTAAAAACCGGATGGAAACCGCCTGGAATGCAAAGGTATACGATCATGCCGGTGCCACTGAAATCGGTGCCTGGTCCTATGAATGCCAAAACCAATCCGGCGGCATGCACGTGAACGAAGCATTTTTTCTCGTGGAGATCGAAGACCTCGATACCGGTGAAATCATCGAAGAACCCGGAAAAAGAGGCAAAATGATTATTACAGCCCTGGACCGCATTGCCCAGCCGTGTGTTCGTTTTGATGCCAAAGATATCATTGAATGGGATTCGGCACCATGTTCCTGTGGCCGTACATTCAGGATCATTAAAGGCGGGGTTGTGGGCCGGGCAGACGATATCACCAAGGTGAAAGGCGTGCTGTTGGCTCCGTCCGCCATTGAAGAAGTCGTCAGGGGTATCGACGGTCTCGCCGACGAATACGAGGTCGTGGTCGACAAACTTGGGGATGTGGATCGGATCAAATTAAAAGTAGAATTGATGCCGGGGAAGGAGGATCAGTCAAAAAAGATCGAAAGCCGGCTTAAAGATCAGCTGCGTTTGAAAACCAATTTGGGTTATCGCATCGAATTCTATGACTACGGGAAACTACCCCGGTATGATGTCAAAGCCAAGCGATTTAAAGATCTGCGAAAGAAGGGATAATTAAGGTGGATAATCATGAACAATCAGATTAATCCGGTTCGTATGGCCGACAAGATAGGGCTTTTACGTCAAACAGCCGAAGCCTTGCAAAAGATGGCACAAAACCTGCCGGCGGTGGAGAAAAATACGAAACGGATTATAGCCAGCATCAAGATGCTCGAACTCAATATCAGCGATCTGGTAGGGCTTTCCTCTGATCGAGATTAGAAGTTGTCTCAAAAACTCTCCATAGTTTCACCACCGCAAGAATCGGTGTTCGTGGGAGGAGAATAAAAGTATGGCAAAGGCCAAGTTCAGATTTATCAGAATTATCTGTCTAATGGGGATCGTCGGCATGGGGCTCATTTTGTTTGTAGCCTGCGAGAGTGATGACGGCGAAAGCGTAAGCGAAGATGGCACCGGTACCATCTTTATCCGCAATTACGATAACAAAGATTATCGCGTGGAGCTGAAACTTACGTCTGACGACACGGTTCTCGGTGTTTTGAGTGTAGACGACTATGATTTTTTTGACGACAATTGGATGGCCAGCTTTGAAGACGTGCCTGAAGGAATGTATTATCTCGTCATTTTTAGCAATGGTGCTGAAGTGGACCGTTCCAGCAATTTTTCCATCGACGAAGACGACACGGACTGTTACCGCATTAATGATGATGGGCGCTTCAAAACTTGCTAGATACGGTTCGAACCCCCGGTATCGATCCCTTTTTATTAAAAACCTTACTAGTGCCTGAACGAAAATCCCCTATTATCCAAATTTCGGCGTTAGGATTAAAACTTAAGTCCTCGAAATACCAATGGAATAATCAATAAAACGGAATCTTGTCGATAAAATCCTTATGATCTTCCTTCCATCTTGACCCAAACGTCCGATCGCAGAAGCCGGATAGACGATCATACCAGCGCCACCAAGGGTGCTTGCCCTGCTCCCTCGCTTCCAATATATCCGTTAAAAAAATCGTGATATCGGCCATTTTCTCTTTGGGGATATAGGATGCCGCCCCGCTCTCAAAGGAACGAACCACGTTTTCTGCACTGACGGCATGAGCGGTGAGCATGACCGCCGTCATATTCCGTTGATTCGCCAGTTCGAGCAGGTCGTATCCGGAAACTCCCATGATATCAAGGATCGCCAGATCGAAATGGCGGGTCTCCATCAGCTCCCGGGCCTCTTCGAAACGAGTGGCCGTGGTGACTTCGCACATGGGTAGCAGATCCTCTATGGTCTCGAGCACGTCCGGTTCATCGTCCACAATCAAAACCTTTTTTCCTGCCAACAATTTTTCATCGGACATGGCGAATACCTCTTTTTTTAAATTAGTTTTTACGAGTACCTAAGGTTCGCACAAAAATAAGTTCGCAATTTTTAGTGTTGAAGTGCCCGTCTGGGAAGGCGCCAACGCGCAGGCATATCAGGCATATTCCGAGTTTTCCCAACGAAGCCAGGCAGAATGCATCGGCGCTCAAAATACGAAGTTATTTTTGCACGAGCCCTAAGTGCTCACGGCCTGCCGCAATACCGAGTATACATCCGTAGGGATTTCCCGGGCGCGGTATTGCTTTGGATCGGAAACATCCATACATATCCGTTTTTCCAGACCGTTGACCATCAGTTTTTCGTCTTCGCGGTTATAAATCCGATGTGCCAGGTGAACTGTTTTTTTAGTCAGCGTTTCGATGCCGGTAACAATCTTAATGTGTTGATAGTATCGGCCGGATTGATGATACCGGCAGGAAGTTTCAATCAGCCCAAACTGAATCCCGTGCTCGGACCATAGCTTCCCCAGATTCAAGCCCAGTTTGTCGAAAAAATAATGTCCGCAGGCATCGATCCATTCATAGTACCGAGGATAAAAAACAATTCCTAGCGCATCCAGATCACCCCACATTATTGTCCGCTCAATCACGTTTTGGGTCATTCTTTTTCCTCTCGTTTATATAAACACCGTCGATTATTATATAAAACAGACATAACCCAAAAAAACAACAATATAGAAACGTAGATCAAATTACAATTTTTGGCTGAGATCCTGACAATTTTTGTTTTATAAACCGGATATAATGGCTTTAATAAAATTATATAAATATCATATATGTTTAAACATAATGCCTATATGAACATATATTTATTATTGGGTATTATTTTTGCATACCATCAATATGGCTATAGCAACTCTTTTATAAAATTGCAGACAACATTGGAACTCACGCAATGAAATATCCATGGGATTCGGAATTTATTGAGTATCAGTGTTTAAGATGTAAGCAATATAATTTTGGGGACAAGTATGGGACTGGTCTATTTACATGCAAGGTTTTTCCCCAGGGCATCGGAAACGATATTATGATCAATGAAGAGACCTGTGATTCATTTGAAGAATTAGAAAAATAGGAGTAATCAATCAGGCATTTACTTCGATCCACCCTTCAAGGTACGTAACCACCTTTCCTGAAATCAACACCCGATCCCCCGCCAGTTCACACTTCACATCACCTCCACGAGAGGATACTTGCCTGGCAAAAAATTTCTTTTTCATAACCGAGAATATCGAACAACACATGCGCCGATGCCAGCGTGGCGTGACCGCACAGGTCCACTTCCGTGGTCGGTGTGAACCAGCGGATGTGATATCCCGTTTCGATGGGAACAAAAAAGGCCGTTTCCGAAAGGTTGTTCTCCATGGCGATCGATTGCATTAATTCATCCGTCAGCCATGTCTCAAGTGGGCAAACTGCCGCCGGATTTCCTTCAAAAGGTTTTTCCGCAAAAGCATCAATCTGATACAGAGTCAGTTTCATTTTGTTTTCCCTTCATTTCCCATATCTCAATGGAAAAGCGATTGTTTTCATAGGGTTTAAATCACACATTTTACGACAGTTATAGCCTATCTTTGCCTCCGAATCAATTATTCGAAATTGAATTATAGAGACCACTCAGGTTATTGATGTTTCTTGCTATTCTTGACTTTATTGCTTAAATAAAGGAAGATAAAAACACTGCCATTCTCAGGGAGGTATCACCATGAAAATCACCAGCGCTGCCTTTAATGAAGGCGAAATGATCCCCAGAAAGTATACCTGTGACGGACAGGACGTTTCTCCGCCGCTGACCTGGTCCGGAATCCCGGAAGGAACGAAAAGCCTGGCTTTGATTAGCGACGATCCGGATGCGCCCATGGGCACATGGGTCCATTGGGTTTACTACGATATCCCTGCGGATCGAACCGAACTGCCTGAAGATGTATCTCCTGATAAAAAACCCGCGCCGGGCGGCATCCAGGGAATGACCGATTTCGGCCGTATCGGTTACGGCGGCCCCTGCCCGCCGGGTGGAACTCATCGGTATTATTTCAAGCTGTATGCCCTGGACACGATTCTGAGCCTCGACGCCGGAACCACCAAAGGCGCATTGCTCAATGCCATGGAAGGACACATTATAGGTGAAGCCCAATTAATGGGGAAATATCGCCGCTAACCGGATGATTCATTCATCTATAGGCTTTCAGATAATGTTTTTGGCAAGGCCAGATGGAGCCCCCCTGAGTAAGTCGTACACCCCGTACGTCGTCGAGGGGGGGGCGACCGATAACGTAGTCAAAAAAATTTATCTGGAAGACTATATATGGTAAAAATCATTTCAGCTAAAACCAATGCGCATATCGATACCGCGCGTTGGCTATTCAGAGAGTATGAAAATTTCCTCGGTGTGGATTTATGCTTTCAAGATTTCGAGAAAGAGTTGACCGAATTGCCGGGAAAATATGCCCCGCCCCAGGGCGCGCTGCTTCTCGCCCTGGTCGATGAAGAAGTCGCCGGGTGCGTAGCTGTCCGGAAATTTGAAACGAATATTTGTGAAATGAAACGATTGTACATTCGCCCCCACTATCGAGGGGATAAAATTGGCAGAATGTTAGCCGAAAAAATCATCGCTGAGGCGATTAAACTGGGCTATTCCAAAATGCTGCTCGACACCTTGACCCCCCTCAAGGAAGCCATGTCGCTGTACCGGTCTCTGGGTTTTAGAAAACGCGACCCGTATTACCATAATCCGTTGCCCGGTGTTGTTTACTGGGAACTTGACCTTAGAGGGATAGCGTCAATCGCTGTTCGTTAACCTCTTTGCCCCACTCCTTTCCAAGGCGCTGCTCCACCACTCTAAAACCCGCTTTCTCGTAAAGATGCCTGGCCGCATGAAGCCCTTCAAATGTCCACAGGTAGACGGCTGGATACTCCTTTTCCCGGCAAAAATCGACCGCCAAATTAATCAACCGCCGACCGATCCCCTGGCCACGTAACCGGTCAGAGATGATAAACCAGCGCAGGTGTGCTCCCTGGCTTTCAGCATGAATCCCGTCGATGGTGATCGTGCCTTCCACGCGCCCCTTTTCGGTGGCCGTCCAGAAACCATCACGATTTTCATCATATCTGTTTATAAACTCGGAAAGACCGGTGGCCACTTTGGACTCAAAGTAGGAATCAAACTCCCAGTGCTGATGGTAATATCGGCCGTGAAGCTCGACGATTCTACCGATGGCACCGGGGATATATCCTTTATTTATCTTGATTCCGGACAACCCACAATCTCCAGTCTGACTGTATTCGCTATATACCTATAATCCGAATAACATCAAAAGAAAATGAAAAATAAATGAGCCGATCAAAACCGGAAATTGGATCGCTTTCACATTAATTTAATCGCGTTGACGTTGACAGGGATAATTATCAGAGTAAAGATACGGCTTAATCAGACAGCTCTAAGATACGGTATCAACATCACCAGTCGCCACCATTCAATCGATTTGATGGTATCTGTATATTTTAGCCTTGCTGGAAAGTCTAATTTCAGGTAAGATTTTCAATGTTGTTAGGGCAAGATACTCTCAATTAAAACGTAACAAAACGGTAATTGACGTTTAAGTGGTTTAAGCGCATTATCTGTTTGATTTTTCTATTAAAAGTAGAAAAAGGAGGCAGATATGCACGAAGACCACACCCGGAATATCAATCCAAATCACGTTCACGGATGCCACCCTTTAGATCTTCACAGTATATTTGGGGCGCATTCATTTCATCTTCTCGGTAAAAAGCCACAAGCTATCCCGCCGAAGATCTCGTCACGGCTTCGCTTACTTGAGAAAATTATCAACGATATATCTAGTGGCAATCTTCCTGCAAAAGATCACTTTGCGGGTTATCTGCGCCGGCAATATCGGCGCAACTGCAAACCCAATACCCTGAAAGCTGCCGCCGCATCTCTGAAGCAGTTCCTATCCTTTTACAGGATATCCGGTAAGCGATACATCGAGCAGTTATCCCGAGAAGATATCGAGGCATTTACCGAGAGTCTTCAGGATCACGGATTAAAGCCGACTACCGTTTCATCCAGGCTTCGCACGGTCTACGCGTTTGTACGGTTTTTAATCGAGGGCAAAGTGCTGGGGTATGAGCTGTTGGAAAGACGGATCAGGATAAAGCTGCCGGATCGTCTACCGCGGGCTATCGACCCGGAGGATTTAAAGCAGTTGTTGGCGGTCATCGACACGGTTCGGGACCGGGCAATGATACTATTGCTGTTGCGAACCGGCATGCGCATCGGCGAGCTTTTGAATACAAAAGTACATGATGTGGATCTGAACAACCACCGGATATTGATTTACGAGGCGGCAAAGAACAGTGTCGGGCGGGTTGCGTATTACAGTGATGACGCCAAGCAAGCCCTGATGTCGTGGCTTCAGGTCAGAAACACCTTCAAGGAGTATCTTTTCTATGGCCGGGGCAATGGCCCGCTAGGTTATGAGGCGGCCCGCAATATGTTCATCAAATATTTAAACAAAGCAGATTTGGCTTACAGCGGTTATACGCTTCACTGCCTGAGACATACCTTTGCCACGGATCTTTTAAACGCCAGGATGCCCTTGGAATGCCTGAGAGTCCTATTGGGGCATACCAGCCTGGAGGTCACCCGGATATATGCGCGTCTTACCGATAAGACGCGCGAGAATGAATATTTTATGGCCATGGAACGAATCTTAAGAGGTGAACCCGATGCAGAATGTGATTATTAACTTCCGGCGGCACTTGAAGCGCCGCAATTACTCGAAGCATACGGTCAAATACTATCTCAACATTATCAAGCAATATGTGATCTGTCTGGATGTTGCCCTTGAGAAAGCAACCTATGACAAAGTCGATATCTACATCGATTATCTTCTCAGGAAAAGGATGCATCCGGCAAGTATCAATTTGTACCTGACGATCATCAGGGTGTTTTACGACTATTTGAAGCATGAGGAGAATATAGACCTCATCAATCCGGTGAAATCTAACCGCCGTCTCCGTGTGCCCAAGCCTTTACCGAGGAGCCTTCGGGATCACGAGGTCGAAAAGCTGTTCGATGCCATCAAGAGTAAGCGGGATATGGCCATGTTCAAACTGATGTTAAGATGCGGGCTTCGGGTGGAAGAGGTGGCCAATCTGACCATGAGTGCTATTGACCTTAAGCGCCGCAGGATTATGGTTCAGCAGGGAAAAGGCGGTAAGGATCGGGTTGTATATATCAGCAACGATGCCCTTGAGGCATTGCAAGTGTACCTGAAGTTCCGGTCCCGTTATCGGGCCAGGAACGTTTTTCTGGTTGAAAAAGGAACCTATAAGGGAAAAGCCATTTCGGTTCGCGGCATTCAGAAACGGATAGAATATTATGCCCGGAAAACCCGAATAGAGGTCTCGTGTCACCGGTTACGCCACACCATGGCCACCCAGTTATTGAATGCCGACGCCGAAGTCGAGACCATCCAGGATCTGTTGGGACACAACTGGATCACGACAACTCAGCGGTATTGCAAGGTATCGAACCTTAAAGTGCAGAGAGATTACTTCAAAGCCATGAACCATGTTATTAAGCGATCGGCGAAACCGACTTTAAGTCAACCTTCCGATCCAAGAAGATATTCGGGCTGATTTTTACTTGACATTTATAAAAAAAGAGGGCAGGCTAACTACATCTAACCTATTTATTATAATAGAAAATTCAAATTTTGTTACGTTTTATCTCAATATATCTGTGGTTAGACGATCTGATATCTGAGTCCAACAATTTGTTTTTAGGGATAGTAAGATCATAGGAATTTTGCAATAAAAATGGCTGAAAAGCGGACATCAAAAAGGAAAGTGAGCGATGTCGCATCTCTTTTATAATTCAAACAACCCAATACAACAAAGGAAAAAACGATGGCTCTCATTCAAACAATTGAACCCGAAAGGGCAGAAGGTCAAGCTAAGGAGATTTATGACTTCATGATGGAAAATGCTGGCGTAATTCCTGCTCCGCTACAGCTTGCAAGTGCCAGTCCTTGGCTGTTGGATAATTATTGGCAATCGATTCAACATTTTTCCCAGCATCCGAATTTGGGATTTGGATTGCTTTCCAGTATCCGCTATCTGGTATCCCAGCAGTACGACTATCAATTTTGTACCGGATTTAACCGCAAAATGCTCAAGATGCAGGGTCTGTCAGACGAGGATATCGAAAAGATGGAAAAAGATCCTCTTCAGGCACCTCTGGATGACAAGGATAGGGCGATGGTGGCATTTGTAATGAAGGCGATCAAAACACCAGATGCCGTTGAAAAACAAGATGTTGATCAGCTACATGATCTGGGGTGGATGGACAGCGATATCATGGATGCCATGGCTCACGCCACCAATATGATCGCATCCAGTATTCTGATGAAGACTTTTAAAATGGACCAGGCGTGCTGATTTGACACATATTGTCCGAGAACTTAAAAAGCTCAGGTTGGTTCTCATTTCAAATCACAATTCAATTTGTTTAGATTCCGCTTTTCTTTGCGATTCTCAAACCTTTGCTAACTCCAATTATGTTGCAGATATTAAGCCCCTGAAAAACTGCCGATGTTCGAAAATAATCACAACCGGCCAAATCTTGCATTGGTAGGCCCTTCCGTGGTACTTTTGTGATTACCAAAGCCTATCGGCAATAATTTCGTAGAGTTTGATAACTGTTAATGTCTCAATTTATCTGTGTTTTTTCCATAAATTGTTTTTTGAAAACAAAGGGGGATGAGATGGAAATGAAAAAGGTGCTGGCGGGATGGAGCAAGGTTTGCCCTGGCTGCAACATTGGACGTAAATATCCAGATTCCTTTATCGGCAAGAAAGTCAGGCATCACTGGGAAAAAGGTTGCACCACGCATGACGCCTATGTTGAGGTTTACGGCAGTGAGGAGCCTTCATCGAACAAAAGCAAGGAGACATCCAACGATAAATGACTCACCATCAGTGAGTTTGTCTTAACTGGAGAATAACCTCTCGGTGGCCGTCTACCAATCAAGCTTAAGGGTTTCATCTAATTCA
>JGI24024J18818_10000958_pt1 | contig 11526 bp, 11 predicted proteins | sample Cruoilmetagenom2_FD_18818 | JGI IMG/M metagenome (IMG submission 18818) | reverse complement strand
GAATTATATCATCCTTCATCTGGAACCTACTATGAATTTGAAGGCAGAGGTTATATACAGTTTTTAAGAACAGACACAGGTAGAATAGATACTACTAATACATCTGGAGATAAAAAACGAAAACAAAAAAGTATAAAAACAGATAATCCAAGAGAAAATACAAGAAGCTAGAATTTTGGTTAGTTATTTTAGTTTTTAAAAAAGCCTGCATTTGCAGGCTTTTTTGAAATTAATATAATATATGGTCAGTTTTATTTGATTGTATTAGAAATTAAACGAATTTTATTTTTGCTATAAAATCAACGTTTGGTTACATATAAAAATTCATTTCATCTAAATAGTGCCATACATTTTCAGGTAACATAGGACGAATATTTTGGCCTTCTTTAATAGCGTTACGAATAAATGTTGAAGAGAGCTCCATAATAGGAGCATTGATAAATTTGACCTTTTTATGATGTTCGAATTTGGTTTCTTTATTTTCTTTTGAAATTCTAGGATAAACATAAATTTCATGACGCTCTAAAATGAGTTCGTAGTTTTTCCATTTATGAAAATTGTTTAAATTATCTTTTCCCATAATTAAACAAAACTTATTATCTGGATATTTTTCTTCCAGATAGGTTAATGTATTTATAGTATAATTAGGTTGCTGTAATTTAAATTCAATATCACTAACTCGCAATTTGGGATAATCTTCGACTGCTCTATCTACCATTTGATAACGATGATTATCGTCGAGTAGAGAGCGTTTCTTTTTAAAAGGACTATGAGGCGTAACTATAAACCAAACTTGATCTAAGTCACTATGTTCTGCCAAATGATTAGCAATAATTAAATGACCAACATGAATAGGATTAAAAGAGCCAAAGTAAAGTCCGACTTTCATTTTTATTATGATTTATCCTCATTTAAATAAGTAGAAACAACATTGTATGCATTATCTAATGCCTCATCTAAATTATTATTTATAATAATACAATCAAAAAGAGGTGCTGTCGCTAATTCGGCAGAAGCTTTAGCAACTCTCATATTAATCTTATCAATATCTTCTGTTTTTCGTTTCTTTAAACGTATTTTAAGCTCGTCAATACTTGGTGGTTTTACAAAGATTGCTAAGGTTTGTTCTGGAAATTTACGCTTTATTCGTAATCCGCCTGAAACATCAATATCAAAAATAACATGTTTACCCATAGCCCAAATACGTTCAACCTCGGAATTTAGTGTACCATAAAAATTATCGCGATATACTTCTTCCCATTCTAAAAAGGCATCATTTTTAATATTGTTTTTAAAGTCTTTTAAAGAAAGAAAATAGTAATCCTTTTTATCGACTTCGTCACCTCTTTTTTTTCGTGAAGTTGCCGAAATAGAGAATTCTAAATTTAACTCTTTTTGCTTTAATAAATGTCTTACTATAGTTGTTTTTCCAGACCCTGAAGGTGCCGAAAAAACGATGAGTTTACCTTGTTTCATTATAAAACATTTAAAAGTTGTTCTTTAACCTTTTCGAGCTCATCTTTCATTTGAACCACCAATTTTTGCATTGGAGCATAATTTGCTTTAGAACCTATGGTATTGATTTCCCTGCCTATTTCTTGACCAATAAAACCCAGCTTTTTCCCATTAGAGTCTTCAGAATTTAAAGATTTAATAAAATATTCTAAATGATTTTGCAGTCTTACCTTTTCTTCGGTTATATCAAATTTTTCTATATAATAGACAAGTTCTTGTTCAAAACGATTTTCATCTACTTTCTCTTTTAAATATGCAACACCTTTATTAAGCCGTTCTCTAACAGCTATAATTCTTTCTGGATCTATTGCTATTATTTGTTCTAGTATTAACTCTATTGTTTTAATTCTATCTCTAAAATCATTCTCTAATACCTTGCCTTCTTCAGCTCTATAGACTTGAATTTTTTGTAAGGTAATATTAATTTCGTCTTCTATAGCATGCCATTCCTCTTCATCAATTTCATCACGCTCTGTATTTAAAGCATCTGGTAATCTCACGGCCATTTTTAAAAACTCAATCTCATCACCATCATTTACTACGGTTTTAAGTTGTTTGATATATTGATTAACAACAACTTTATTTATTTGTGTTGAAGTTTCTTCACCAGTAATTTCTAAAAATAACGAAAAATCAATTTTCCCGCGTTCTAATTTTGAAGCAAGAAGTTTGCGAATGCTTAATTCTTTTTCTCTATAAACAGTAGGTGTACGAACATATGAATCTAAGTTTTTACTGTTTAAAGATTTTATCTCGATAGAAATTTTTTTATTTGGAAGTTGTAGTACAGACTTCCCATATCCTGTCATTGATTGTATCATGCTCAAAATTTTAAGATGCACAAAGATAGTAAAACACTTAAGTTTATTTGGAGATAAAAGACTAAACCTAAAACAACTTTTGTAAACTTAAAATAGCTATTTACTTTTTTTTGAAACTAAATAAACGCCTGCAAAAATTAATATTCCAGAAACTATTTTTATAAAGTTTAAAGTATCGCTTCCCATTACAATTGCAAAGACTATCGCTATTGGAGGCTGTAAATACATAAAAACTCCTACTGTAGATGCTTTTAATTCTCTTAGAGCAAATACGTTTAATAAGTAAGTTAAAAATGTTGTGCCTACAACAACAAAACACATTTTCCAGAGAGCATCAAAAGGGAGTGAAGACCATTTAACTTCATTAAATTCGGATAGTGTTATGGGTAAATTTATTATAAGAGCAGTTAAAAACAACCATTTCATTAATGTCAATGGATGATATTTTAAAGTTAATGGTTTTACAATAATCAAGTATATACCATACGAAATGGAATTTATAACAAATAACAGGTTTCCTAAAGAAATATTTGGCGCATCTTGCCGTAATTCATTACCAAAAAGGATGAGTGCTAATGCTCCAGAAAAACCTAAACTTATACCTAAATATTTTTTTAAAGTAATTTTTTCTTTTACAAATATTGCAGACATTAAAAATACTAATATAGGCGAGATTGTAATAATTATTGAAGAATTTATGGGCGTAGATAGACTTAAGCCTTTAAAAAACATAAGCATATTTATTACCATTCCAAAAAGAGCTGATAAAATAATGCGTTTAGAGTCTTTGATATCTATACGCTCTTTTGGCCCCCAAATACTTATTAACCAAAATAATATGGTTGCTCCTAAAACTCTTAATAGTATTAACCCAAACGGTTTAATATAAGTAGGCATTAATCCTTTAGCAATTGTATGATTTAAGCCATAAATTGTTGTTGCGGCAAAAGCCGCTAATAAAGCTATAGTTCTATTGTTCATTTAGAAATTGTCTTGCAGTTTCAACCACAGACTTACTATTGCCAATAAAAATATGGTTATTGTCAATAATAACAGGTCGCTTTAAAAAAGTGTAATGTTGTAAAATGTAATACTTATAATCTTTCTCTGATAAATTTTGATTTTTTAAATCCATTTCTTTATAAAGCTTAGCTCTTTTACTAAACAAAGATTCGTAGCTCCCAGACAACTTATGCATTGCTTCGAGTTCTTTAACGGTAAGTTCTTGCTCTTTTAAATCTTGTAAAATAAAATCGGAAGACAAATTAAGCTCATTTAAAATTCGCATACATGTATTACATGTTTTAAGGTAGTAAACTATTTTCATTTTTGCTAAAGATTTACTTTACAAAGAAAATCAATTAAACAGAAAACTATTACATTTATCAAAAAAATAAGATATGAACTGGGCTTTTGATATCAACATTAAAAACAGAATAATTTTGCACTCTTTTTTAGAGCATTTTACTCTAAAACAACTTAATACGATCCCAAAAGGATTTAGCAATAATATTATTTGGAATATTGTTCATGTAATAGTAACCCAACAACTTTTAATTTATAATCTTTCAGGTTTACCCGTATTAGTTTCAGATGAAATGATAGAAAATTATCGAAAAGGGACAAAATCTAAAAAAGATATAACACAGGCTGAAGTAGATTTAATTAAAGGGTTATTATTTTCAACTATTAAAAAAACTAAAGAAGATTATGAAAACAACATTTTTAAAACATATAATGAATATACCGTTTCTACTAAAAGCATAATTACAAACGTAGAAGAAGCAATAGGGTTTAACAATTTTCATGAAGGCATACACCTTGGGTATATTTTAGCATTAAAAAAATCACTATAGTATTATGGATTATTATGCAATTGCAACTGTCTTAATTGTACTTTCGGCATTTTTTGGGTACATAAACGTTCGCTTTTTAAAGCTCCCAATAACTATTGGTTTAATGGTAATTACAATCATTTTTACATTGATGATAATTGCTATTGGACAGTTTGACGACACATTACTGTTACAAGAAAAAGCATTTATTGAAAATATAGATTTTAAAACAGTATTATTCGATATCATGCTTTCTTTTTTATTATTTGCAGGAGCATTGCATACAAATTTCGAACAATTAAAAATTCAACGTAGCCCAGTTTTTGTTTTTGCAACTTTAGGCGTTATAGTTTCTACATTTTTAGTAGGAATAATTATGTTTTATGTGCTTCAGTTTATTGGTTTAGAAGTGAGTTTTATTTATTGTTTGTTGTTTGGAGCACTAATTTCTCCTACTGATCCGATTGCTGTTTTGGGAATTTTAAAACAAGCAAGTGCACCTAAAAAATTAGAAACGAAAATTGTTGGAGAATCTTTGTTTAATGATGGAGTTGGTGTAGTGGTGTTTTTAACAATTTTAAAAATTGCAGAAGGAGGAAGCGAAATAACTTTTGGGCATGTAGCTGAGATGTTTGCTGTTGAGGTGCTTGGAGGCATTGCTCTTGGGTTATTATTAGGATGGATAACATACAGAATGATGAAATCGATTGACGATTACGATGTAGAGGTTATAATAACAATTGCAGCTGTTATGGGAGGAACATTGTTAGCACAAAAACTTCACTTATCAGCACCATTAGCAATGGTAGCTTGCGGATTAGTAGTTGGTAACGATACTGTTCGTAATGCAGTTATGTCTGAAGTAACTGAAACCTATGTAGATAAATTTTGGGAGCTTATTGATGTACTGTTAAACACAATTCTTTTTGTTTTAATAGGAATGGAAATGCTTATATTAACTTTTGAAGGAAATTATATTTTAGCTGGATTACTTGCAATCCCAATTGTTTTATTAAGTAGATATCTCTCGTTATGGTTTCCAATTAAATTCTTTGCTAAAAAACTAGAATTTGTACCTAACACAAATTTAATTATGACTTGGGGAGGGTTACGAGGTGGAATTTCTATTGCTTTAGCGTTGAGTCTAACACAAGATATGCACAGAGAATTGTTTTTAGTAATCACCTATGTAATTGTGGTGTTTTCTATTATAGGTCAAGGATTAACCGTCGGGCCTTTAATAAAACGATTAGCTAAAAAAGAAGATTAGTTTATTTTTAAATAAGGAAGTGCTTCTTCATAAGGGATTGTAAACTCTATTATTCCTTCTGAATAAGGTGCAATTTCATAAACATTGTATAATAAAATTATACCATCATCACTAAACCCAATATTTTCTGGAAGATGAAAGTCTTTTCCAAAAAAATAATTATCAAAACCATTTTCATTAGATGATTCTTGTAATATAATATTGAGATATTTTTCTGCTAGTTTAATAAAATCAGTTTTATTTTTAATATGCTCATCGAGACGTAATAGCTGTCCTGTTTGCGAATTAAAATTTAAAAATGAAATGGTCATATTGCCATGAGCGCCTCCTGTGTTTAAGTAACTATTAATAGCTATACAAGTTAAAGCTGGAGATTGATAGGTTACTTCACCATCAATAAGTGTCTCCCAAATTAAGGGGGTTTCTTCAAAATCATCTTTAAAGACTATATAAATTGAATCAAACTTTTTTACAGCATCTTTTAACGATACATTAATAAGCGAATCTTCACTAAAACTTATAGTATTAACGATAAAGTTTTCAATAGTAGAATTAATAGATTCCGAAACAGTATTATTTCCATCAGCATTTGGGATGTTAATTTCTATAATAGCATTTTTAGTTTTAATAAAATTAGTTTCTGTAAATGTTAAGTTGACCTCTTTATTACAAGAAGTTATAGTTAATAAAACGACTACAAATAATATGACTTTTTTCAAATTCAACATTTTTGTTAAACATTAATTAAAGATATAGCATACATTTGAATACAACGAATTAAAAACTAAATTTGTTGTAAATTTTTAAAGACATGAAATTTAATACCAAAACTATACACGGAGGACAAAAGCATGATTCAGCTTATGGTTCTGTAATGCCTCCAATTTATCAAACCTCTACTTACGCACAAACCACACCAGGAGGTCATAAAGGCTACGAATATTCTCGCACACATAACCCAACCCGAAACGCCTTAGAGAATGCATTTGCAAGTATAGAAAACGGGAATTACGGATTGGCATTTGGATCTGGATTGGCAGCAATAGATGCAATAATTAAGTTATTGAAACCTGGAGATGAGGTTATTTCTACAAACGATTTGTATGGAGGATCGTATCGACTATTCACTAAAATTTTTGAAGGCTTCGGAATAAAATTTCAATTTGTTGGAATGGATGACATTAGTAATATTGAAGCAAAAGTAAATAATAGAACAAAACTAATTTGGGTTGAAACACCAACAAACCCAATGTTAAATATTATTGACATAAAAGCTGCTTCAGCTATTGCAAAAAAACATCATATTTTGTTGGCTGTCGATAATACATTTGCTACACCATATTTACAATTACCTCTTGATTTAGGAGCTGATATAGTGATGCATTCTGCAACAAAATATTTAGGAGGNCATAGCGACGTNGTTATGGGAGCTTTAATTGTAAAAGACAAAGATTTAGCCAATAAATTATATTTTATACAAAACGCAAGTGGAGCAGTTTGTGGTCCACAAGATAGTTTTTTAGTGTTGAGAGGAATTAAAACACTTCATATTAGAATGCAGAGACATTGTGAAAACGGAAAAGTAGTGGCAGAATTTTTGGCTTCTCATCCTAAAATTGAAAATGTATATTGGCCAGGATTTAAAACACATCCAAATCATGACATTGCCAAAGAACAAATGAGTGATTTTGGGGGGATGCTTTCTTTTACTACAAAAGGGAATAATTACGAGGAAGCTATTAAAATTGTAGAAAATTTAAAAACATTTACACTTGCCGAATCTCTTGGTGGAGTAGAATCGCTTTCAGGACATCCAGCAAGTATGACACATGCGAGCATACCTAAAGAAGAACGCGAAAAAACTGGCGTTGTAGATTCTTTAATTAGATTAAGTGTTGGGATAGAAGATATAGAAGATCTTATTGATGATTTAAAACAAGCTTTACAATAAGAGTTAATTTAAATAGTAGATATAACCAAAATTTAACCACACGAGCCAATCGTTAAATTTGTTATAACTTAATTGATGGTTAAAACCATCAATCCAATCACTAAAATAAAGCTGCCATCTTAAATCTAGCATTAAATCGGAAAGCTTAGTAAATTTATACCTTACTCCAACGCTAGTTACCATAGACCAAGCACTTATATTTTTAGGTCTAATCGATCCAGGCTCCCAATAAGAATAAAAATTTCTAGGGTCATTAATATCTCCAAAAACCACATCAGGATTTGGGCTATTAAAATCGGTACTAGCTTGTGGCGAGGAAGACGTATAATGAATACCTAGACTAATAAAAGGTGCAAATTTGTAGCTAAACGCTTGAAATGACCGGATACTTTTAGGAAAATATTCTAATTGAGTTCCTATATCAAAATTTTCGGCAACACCATGGTGACCTCTAAGCCTGTCAGCGTTTTCACTTACTTTATCCGGTTGAACCCAAAACCCATGATGATCAAGTACAGTATAATTCCAAGAAATCTCATTTCTTAATTTAAAATGATCGTTAAAATAGTTATCTGTAGAATAACAGTTACAATCTGCTCTATAGGCAAAATTTATATAATGGATTATACCAATGCCAATTCCTGAGTTTCCTAAATTGGTTTCTTCCTCTAGACGACTGCCAAAATCAGATCTAAACTCTACTGGCCCAACAATAACTCCAATTTCATGCGAAAATCCTAATTGAGAATAGGATATGTTTATCCCAATAAAGAAAAAACAAATTATGATTAATAATTTTAGGTTAAACATAGTATTTCCTAGATATTATGAGGCTTGTGAAAGCAAATATATTAAACTTCGACAAACAAACAAAAAAATCCGATTAAATGTAAAAAAAGTAAGATTTTAGGATTTTTTTTCGCTAACGGATTTTTATAGATTTTATTACGAAATTTAAATAAAAATAGCTCTATTTTTATAGATATCGTATATTTGTGGTATTAAAATTCAATAAAATTATTGTTAATTCAAAATTATTACAAATGAAAAATAAAATTGATGCTTTTTTAGATCTTGTAAAAGTAAGAAATGGCAACGAACCAGAATTTTTACAAGCAGTTGAAGAGGTGGCAGAAACAGTTATCCCTTATATTGCAAGTCAGGAAATTTATAGTGGTAAAAACATTTTGTTAAGAATGGTTGAACCAGAAAGAGTTTTAATGTTTCGTATTCCTTGGGTTGATGACAGTGGAGAAATAGTAGTGAATAGAGGATATCGAATTCAAATGAATTCTGCAATTGGACCTTACAAAGGAGGTTTACGTTTTCATCCTTCTGTAAATTTAAGTATTCTTAAATTCTTAGCTTTTGAGCAAGTATTTAAAAACGCACTAACAACACTTCCAATGGGTGGAGGTAAAGGGGGGTCTGACTTTGATCCTAAAGGGAAATCGGATGATGAAATCATGCGTTTTTGCCATGCTTTTATGTCTGAATTATCTCGTCACATTGGCGCAAATACAGATGTTCCTGCAGGCGATATTGGTGTTGGAGGGAGAGAAATAGGATTCTTATTTGGAATGTATAAAAAGTTACGTAATGAGTTTACAGGTGTATTAACTGGGAAAGGAATGTCATGGGGAGGCTCATTAATTCGCCCTGAGGCAACAGGTTATGGAACTGTTTATTTTGCTCAAAGTATGCTTGAAACAAAAGGAGATACTCTTAAAGGAAAAACTATAGTGGTTTCAGGTTCTGGTAACGTAGCACAATATGCTTGTGAAAAAGCAACACAATTAGGAGCTAAAGTCGTTACTTTATCAGATTCTTCTGGTTATATATTTGATGAAGAAGGGATTGATGCAAATAAATTAGCATTTGTAATGGATCTTAAAAATATAAAACGTGGTAGAATTAGCGAATACGTTGATAGATATCCAAGTGCAAAATTCTTTGCTGGAGAAAAACCTTGGGGAATTGCATGTGATGCAGCGATGCCTTGCGCTACTCAAAATGAGTTAAATGGAGAACAAGCTAAAACATTATTGAGTAACGGTTGTAAAGTTATTAGCGAAGGTGCAAATATGCCATCTACACCAGAGGCAGTTCATGCATTTCAAGCAGCTAAAATATTGTATGCTCCTGGTAAAGCTTCCAATGCAGGAGGCGTTGCAACTTCTGGTTTAGAAATGTCTCAAAATTCTTTACGTATTAATTGGACTCGCAAAGAAGTTGATGAAAGACTTAAGAACATTATGGCAGACATTCATGATTCTTGTATTAAATTTGGAAAACAAGATGATGAATATATCGATTATGTAAAAGGTGCAAATATCGCTGGATTTGTTAAAGTTGCAGATGCTATGCTAGCACAAGGAGTAGTTTAAAGATTTATTTTTAATATAGATTGCAAAGCTTTCAGGATTTATTCTGAAAGCTTTTTTAATTAACATATATGATTTTAGAGCAATTGTCGTTTGTAATAAATATATTTGAAAGTTTAAGAGGCTTATATGATTAAGAAACTAGTTGTATTAATAATTTATTTATTTCCATTATTACATTTCCCCCAAGATTTTTCTGCACTATGGGAAGGACATTTTTCATTTTATGAAATAATAGACGTATCTCAAGGTAATAATAAAATTTATGCAGCAGCAGAAAATGCTATTTTTAGCTATGATATACAAACAAATGAGGTTACTAAACTAACAACAATACATGGTCTCTCAGGAGAATTAATTTCTACAATTAAATATAGCGAAGCGTATGAATTATTAATTATAGGTTATGAAAATGGACTAATTGAAATTGCATTTGATAATGACGATAATGTACTAACTGTAGTTGATATTATAGACAAACCAACAATTCCACCTGATGATAAAACAATAAATCATTTTAATGAACATAATGGGTTAATATACATTTCAACTAATTATGGAATTTCTGTTTATAATTTGGAACGTTTAGAATTTGGAGACACTTATTTTATTGGTGATATTGGAAGTCAAATACCTGTTAACCAAACTACTATATTTCAAGATTATATTTATGCTGCATGTTTTTCAGGGAATGGTGTAAGAAAAGCACTAATAACGAATAATAATTTAATAGATTATCAAGAGTGGACACAAATTAATTCAGGAAATTGGTTTGCAACACAAACTGTTAGTGACAATCTTTATGCAGCAAGAGCAAATAGAGACTTATATAATGTTAATAATGATGTTTTTAGTTTATTATTTAGCTATGTAGATGCCCCATTAGATACTAGAGAAGTAAATAATCAATTAATAGTAACAACAAAAAACAATGTATTTGTATATGATAATAATTATAATTTACTTTCTCAAGTATCTGTTTCTAGTGAATTTGACACAGAATTTACTTCTGCCACATTAGATTCTGAATCTATATATATTGGCACTAAAGATTTCGGAATATTAAAAACACAGATTGCTAATCCGGTTGTATTTGAAGAAATTCATCCAAGTGGACCTTTATTAAACAGTCCATTTTCTATTAACGCTAAAGCTAATAATTTATGGGTTACTTTTGGAGAATACGATTTGTTTTATAATCCATATCCTTTAAACAGAAGGGGCTTTAGCCATTTAATTAATGACGAATGGATTAATATTCCTTTTGAAGACGCACTAGGTGCAATATCGTTAAATGCGATTTCAGTAAATCCTTTAAATGAAACTCAAGTATTTATTAGTTCCTTTTTTAGTGGACTATTAGAAGTTAATGAAGATATCCCTGCATTCTTATATAATCATTTAAATAGTGGATTAGAGTCGTTAACTCTTCCATCAAATCCAAATTATGTAGATATAAGAGTAGGGCCATCTACTTTTGACAGAAATGGTATTTTATGGACAGTAACAAGCAGAATTGATAGTCCATTGAAGTCTTTTAATCCTTCAAGTAGCCAATGGCAATCTTTTAGTTTTACTGATTTAATTCCAGACGGATTTAATGATAATTTAGGTTTTGGAGAGATAGTTATTGGTAATGATGAAACTAAGTGGATTGGAAGTTATAGTTTTGGTTTAATTGGTTATAATGAAAATAATGGCAGTCCATTAATTAAAAACATTAGTGAAGAAGATCAAGGTAATTTGTCTG
>JGI24024J18818_10000957_pt1 | contig 11527 bp, 13 predicted proteins | sample Cruoilmetagenom2_FD_18818 | JGI IMG/M metagenome (IMG submission 18818) | reverse complement strand
TTTTAGTTCTAACATCGATCGCCATTGTTACGATTTTTTATTTTTATTGGATCATACCGCGCTCACATCCATGGCTTGCTGCGGGACTGGCCTTGATTTTCGGAGGGGCCATCGGAAATTTGATCGACCGGATTCGATTGGGAGAAGTGGTCGACTTCCTCAAGTTTTACATCGGAAAATACCAATGGCCGAGCTTTAATATCGCCGACAGTGCCATCACCGTGGGGGTCGGGATCTTTATTGCCCATCTCGTTTTTAGCAAGATGCCTGATGAATGGTACTAGGAGCCTTCATAGAAACAGAGGAACCCGTAACGCCCCTACATCTGAACATTTTGATCGATCTTAATCCATGCCCGTTATCGATTATCAAAACCTGAGCCGTCACCTTCGTTCCGCCGGCAAAATCCTGGACACCCTGTGGCTTATTCATGGTGAAGAGTTTTTACGTGCCCAGACCCTTGATGCCGTCCTGGCCGCATTATTGCCAAACCCGTCGGACCGGATGAACTATGAGCCCGTCGGATCGGATGACGATCAGGTGCTTGTGGCGCTGGAAAAAGTCAACACCTATACTTTTTTACCGGGTCGAAAAGTGGTCGCAATGCTGAACTGCCGGATCTTCGATTCCCCCAAAAATACGCCGAACCTGGTGGCCAAAGCCATGGCAGCGTATGCCGAGGATGATCTCAAAAATGCCGGTCGCCATTTCATCCGTTTGCTCGGGACACTGAACCTGTCTCTGGACGATGTTAACGGAAAAGAGCGACGACAATTATTGAAATTGGGGCCGGAAGAAGACGATCGCTGGATTGATCCGGTGCTGAATCACTGCCGCGAAACCGGTATGATCGTTCCCGCTGGCACAGACCAGCTGCAAGTACTCGAAGATGCCATCAATCAAGGGTTTCCCGAAGAACATCATCTGATTATCACCACCGACCTGATCGACCGGCGGCGTCGACTGTATAAGGTGATCGCCGAAAACGGCGTCGTGGTGGATTGCGCTGTCCCGCAAGGAGTACGGCAAGCGGAAAAAACTGTCCAGGAAGCGGTCTTAAAAGAACGAATGGCCGTCATTTTGAAAAAAAATAACAAGCAGATGGAACCGGCCGCCTATCGTGCCCTTTACGAAAAAACCGGGTTTCAACTGCGGTCATTTTGTGGCAATCTTGAGAAACTGGTTGATTATGTGGGTGACCGTAACCAGATTCAAGTGGCGGATGTGGAAGCGGTGTTAAGCCGATCCCGGCAGGATCCGATTTTTGAGCTGACCAGTGCCGTCAGCGAACGCAACCTGGAAACAGCCCTGTTTTATCTAAAATCGATGCTGGCCGGAGATCTGCATCCCTTACAGATTATCGCCGCCCTGTCCAACCAGGTTCGCAAGCTGATGGTGGCCAGGGAGTTCATCGAAAGTTCCCATGGCCGGACATGGCGTGCTGGAATGAGGTTTCCCGATTTTCGGCAGGTGGTGATGCCGGCGACTCGTGCCTATGACGATGAATTGCGCAAGATGTTATCCGACTGGGAAAATGCGATTGGAAATAAAGTGTCTGGAGAGAAAGACAAAAACTCACCAAGGGGGAAGGGAAAAAAAAAGAAGAAATCGACTGACACCCGGCTTCTTCTGGCTCCGGGAACGGCCAATCCGTTTCCGGTATTTAAAACCATTGAAAATGCCCAGCGCTTCACCTTAAGGGAATTGATTGGGATCCTGGAGAGGCTCTACGAGGCCGATTGGCGGCTTAAAACCGGAGACAGGAATCCGGAATTGGTGCTGGGGAATTTAATCATTCGGATTTGTCATAAAGAAAAAGCGGAAAATAAATGATCGGATTTTTCCGAAAGCAGGAGGAGCGATTGGCCGAGCATTTCATTCGCCGCCAGTACGAAAAAAAAGGTCTTGCGCCTCCGGAAGATATCACCCTCAGTCTGCAGGCTGCTCAAATAGTGACAGAGGCACACCATATCGCTAATAAACGGGGACGAAATGTCCTATCCATATTAAAAGAGCTGGCCGACGACCTTATCACCGACCTGAAACGTCGTTAGACGTTTTATTGGATACTTGACAAACCGATGGATCATTTGGCATACTCAATTATCCGAAATTGCGGATTAATTTTTTCGCGACCCCCAAGCTACGATTGACAAATGGTTGTTTAAGGTGATTCCGTATGGCCGCCTGGAAGTGGTTTAAAAATTGTGAATCAGGTTCAGGTTTTTCAAGGCGGTCTGTTGAATTTAACCGGAGGAATATATTCAATATTTCGAGGATTAAATTTAACGGACCAACGCCGAGATTGGGCCTGAGGTGCAAATATAAAACTACTTCCATGCAAACCCTGTAGAAAGATTCGGAGGGACGAACAATGACGGTTAAATTTAATCATTACTGGACGGTCAATCCCCGGAAAAGAGATGATTACGAAAAATTTATCATTAAACAGTTTATCCCCGGAGTGAATCGGTTGAACATGCATGCGGTGGCGGCGTGGTCCGTGATGGTGGGGGCATACAACGATTTCATCCTCGAAACGGTCAGCAACGACCTTGATCTTCTCGAAGAGGCACTACGGAGTGATAAGTATCGAAAGCTGATGTCGGATCTGCAAAACCATATCACCAATTACAAAACCAAGGTGCTGGTATCAACCGGAAAGAAGGACGCCTATTCCACCGATATTCATGAGAACACAATTAAATTTAACCAGATGTGGAACGTCGTCACCGAAAGTAACGAAGACTACGATGAGTATTCCCGATATGTTATGGAAGAATTCTATCCGATGTTGGAAGAGTTGGGTATTTTAGTCGCCGGGGAATGGGAGGTATTAATCGGCGACGGTCCCCGTCTGCTCTGCGAAGGAAGGGTCAACGACGTACAAAGCCTGATAGTGAACCTTCAGGGCGCGCGATTTCGGAAAGGCAAAAAAAAGCTTAAAAATTATACCGGCCAATACGAAAGCCGGATTCTCGCTTTTCACATCCGGAAGGTGAAGGGATATAAATCGGCCAGCTATCAAATTGTCAGGGGTTAAGGGGTTGATATGTTACTCCGGGCAACACCAGGAACCATGCACTAAAAAACATCCAACGCAATAAATATATTGCGATCCTGACATGCTTACCCAGATTCAGCCATCGATATTTTTTCTAGGTTAAGTGGTTCATCGTTCAGGGTTCAAGGTAAATAGCCTGCAGACGATTTGAATAGTATCAACTTGGCATAAATATTGCTCTATTGTCATGGCTAATACCACCGACACGAACCCAGAACGTGCCCCCCAAGCAATTGTTATAGATAAGATACTTTTGGAAGAGGAGGGTCAAGGATTGGGAGCTGATAAAAAAATAACCCCGACCCGGGAGCCCAACCAGCCTGTGTTGCAGACGCATCAACCGCAACACCCCACCAAAAAGCGATCATCTACATTACCTTTTATTATCACCTTCATCATTATGATTGGCTTTTGGCTGATCTTTTCCGGTAAATTCGATCTATTTCATCTATCCCTAGGCGTGGTTTCCTGCCTGCTGGTAACTATTTTTTCCAGTGACCTGCTGTTTCCCTCTGGATTAAAAACTGATTTTTTAGCCTGTTGGATCAGATTTGCATGGTATGTTCCCTGGTTGCTCTATCAGATCTTACTTGCCAACCTGCACGTGCTCCGTCTGTCCTTTCATCCCAGAATGATGGAGCTAATCGATCCGCACATCATCGAATTTAACAGTCATCTGGAAAGTGATATTGCCCGGACCACTTTTGCCAATTCCATCACGTTAACGCCCGGAACCATAACCGTAAATGTTTCCGTAATGGGCCGATTCACGGTTCATTGCATCGATGTGCCCTCGGGTGAACCGCTGCCCGGTGAAATGGAGCGCCGAATCGCCCGCGTATTCAAGGAATAATGGAACACGTTTTTCTATATACCGGTCTATACCTGTGTTTGCTGATGTTTCTTTCTTTGTATCGGGCGGTGCGCGGCCCGACGATTCTGGACCGTTTGATCGGCGTCAATGCCATCGGCAGCAAAACCACGACGCTCCTGATTCTCATCGGACTGATGTATCATCGGGTGGACATGTTTGTTGATATTGCCCTGGCCTATGCCATGTTGAATTTTATCGCCGTGCTGGCGGCTTCAAGATATTTTCAGAAACGAAAAGGCTTATATGACGAAAGCCCTCATCGCTGAATTGGTCGTACCCTAAGATATCGGATCTTCGTCGATTCGGGCCGGAAGGTGAAATCCCGGACCGAAAGGGGAATGAAATTTAATGAATATTATCTTTACACTTCTTTTGATATGCGGCCTGATCTTTTTTACCGGCGGTACTTTAGGTATTCTCCGATTCCCGGATTTTTATTCCCGACTGCATCCGGCCGGTAAACTCGATACCTTCGGATTGGTGACTACCATCGGTACCCTGGCATTATATATTGCCTTTTCGCAAGGATTGTTTTTAACGGCATTGAAAATCGGTTTGATTCTTGTGTTTGTCTTTATAACGAGTCCGACGGCTACCCATGCCATTGTCGATGCCGGTGTCAGGGCCGGATTGAAACCGTGGACAAAACCGCCTGCAGAAAAGGGGCAGGCATGATCTGGCAGATTGAACTTCTTATTCTGATCATCGTGATCATCCTGGCTGTCGGTGCCCTGGCCGTCAAAGACTTACTGGGCGCGGCCATCTTGTTCGGGGCCTATAGTTTTATGATGTGTCTGTTGTGGGCCATCATGGGTGCGGTCGATGTTGCCTTCACTGAAGCGTCGGTAGGGGCCGGCGTCAGTACGGTGCTGTTCGTCGCTGCCGTATTTCGTACATCCAGGAGGACCGAAGATTGAAGATAGGCGGTCTGATTCTGGTTGTTATTCTGGGAAGCGTGCTGATCTACGGCTCGCTTGAATTTCCACCATGGGGGAACCCTGCCTCACCGGCCAGCCGCCATGTATCTCCGTACTATATCGAGAAGTCCGTGGAAGATACTTCCGTTCCGAATCTTGTCACCGCCGTTTTGGCCGATTACCGGGGATACGATACCATGTTCGAGACTATCGTCATCTTCACGGCCGGTATCGCCTGTATCTTTCTTTTGCGGATTTTCCGAAAAGAAGAGGCGGAAACCCGGCTTTACCGTCATATTCCCACCGACATCACCCTTCGGATTGAAAAAAGCGGTAAATTTCCAGAGAAATCGTCGGCATTCGAACGGATCGATTCGGTTTGGGTGCCCCATGATCTGATCGTTAAAACCACCTGTCGACTGATCGTACCGTTTATCCAGATCTTCGCGCTGTATGTCATTGCCCACGGTCACCACAGTCCGGGCGGCGGTTTTCAGGGCGGCGTCATCCTGGGGGCCGCCATGATTCTCTATGCCGTTGCATTTAACCTGCGATCGGCCATCCGGCGGATGAGTGAGCGTTTAACCGTAACGTTGTGTACCCTTGGGGTTTTTATCTATGCCGGTACGGGAGCGTTGTGCATGCTACTGGGGTTGAACTACTTGGACTACAGCGCATTGGCCGGTGTACTTGGCGTTGATCCGGTGACGGCCCGTTCCCATGGGATCCTGATTGTTGAAATCGGCGTCGGTATCGCTGTCATGGCCGTCATGATAACGTTGTACTACAACCTGGCCTCGGCCGGAAAACATGACGAGGGGTTGTAGCCATGGATGTGCTCTTAAACGTTCTGATTTCAAGGGCGAATTACTGGGTATATATTGTCCTGATGATGATCGGTCTTTACGGCATCATTGCCAAGAAGAACCTGGTCAAGAAGATCATCGGCATGAACATCCTTCAGACGGCCGTTATCCTTTTTTATATATCTATCGGCGCCAAAAAAAACGCCACGATCCCCATTATCGAGCATGGCCATGATGCCGCTCATACAACGGTAACGGCCATTCACTATATCAATCCGTTGCCCCATGTACTGATGCTGACCGCTATCGTCGTGGCTGTCGCCACGCTGGGGGTGGCCTTGACACTGGTGATCAAGGTCCATCAGCAGTATCATACACTGGAAGAAAATGAGATTCTGGAGAAGATCCGGGAAGTATGAAATATCTTTCTTAAATACTATGGAAAACGTTCAAAGGAGCGATCATGATATCTAAGGAAACGCTGAAACAAATCGTCATGATGCAATATCTGAGCGATGACATGCTCGACGAGCTGCTTCCGATCACCGAGTTGCTCCAGTACGATGAGAAAGAGTTCATATTTCACCAGGGAGATAAAGCGGACCGTTATTTTTTTCTTCTCCAGGGGAAGGTATTGTTGGAGCAACGCATTTCCTCCGGGATAACCGTTTCCCTGAGTGCGATAAAACCAGGCTATTCTATCGGCTGGTCGGCCATGCTGGATGGAGATGCGTACACCACCGATGCCATCTGTGCGGAACCGGGTCAGCTGCTTTCGTATCGGGTGGAGAAATTGAAAGCGCTTTTAGATAAAAATTTGGCCATGGGATATATCATGAGTCAACGACTTCTGCGCGTCATTAAAAAACGCTACGATATTCGTACGGAGCAGTTCATCAAAGTGATAAAGCATCATCCGGAGATTGGCAGCCTGCTGCAACAGGAGAATGACGACATCTGAAATTTCAGCAATCGGTAAAAATAAATGTTGCATCAATTCCCGGCCATTATCGTTGTTGTTCCGCTCATTACCTCTTTTTTCATCTTTTTTTTTGGCTGGCGGATCAAACAACTGGCTTTCCCTTTTGCCATCGGAGGGTTGTCGGTGTGCATGGTGTCCGCGGCCATTGCCCTTGATTCGGTTATTCGTTGCGGACCGACTCAATACCGGCTCGGCGGCTGGCCGCCTCCGTGGGGAATTGAGTTTCGGGTCGATCATCTGACCGCTTTTATGCTGGCCCTGGTATCTTTGTTTGGATGGCTGGCAGCCATTTATGCCAAAAAAAGCGTTGAACAGGAACTGCCGGAAAAAATTTCCCTGTTCTGGACCCTTTACATGCTGCTGATAACCGGGCTGCTGGGGATTATCATCACCGGAGACATGTTCAACCTTTTCGTTCTTCTCGAAGTCGCTTCCCTGTCCGGTTATACCCTGGTTGCCAGCGGACGGGATAAAGCCCCATTCGCCAGCTTGCGTTACCTTATTATCGGCACCATCGGGGCCTCGTTTTACCTGATAGGAATCGGCTATTTATACGTTGCCACCGGTTCTCTAAACATGGAAGATTTGCGCCTGCTTTTGCCGGATCTGTACGGTTCACGGGTTGTCCAGACGGCTTTCGTCTTTATCTTCATCGGATTTGCCATTAAAATCGCCCTGTTTCCGCTGCACAGCTGGCAACCGGACGCATACACTTATGCCCCGTCGGCCGTCAGCGTGATTATCTCCACTGCCGTGGCCAAGACATTTGTCTATGCCCTCATACGCATCATTTTTTCCGTATTCACATTGGGCTTCATCAAGGAAATCCTGCCCGTGTTCGGAATCATCTGCTGGGTGGCCGCCGTAGCCATGATCATCGGCTCTATTTTCGCCATCAATCAATACAATCTCAAACGAATGCTGGCCTATTCCAGTATTGCCAACGTGGGCTATATCATTCTGGCTGTCGGCCTGGCGCCATCATCCTCTCTGGGATTGACACCGGCCGTCATGCACATACTCAACCACGCGGTGATCAAGGGCTGCATGTTCATGGCCGCCTGCGGCTTCATTTACCGATACAATTTGTGGGATATTCGTCAATTTGCCGGTCTTGGCCGACGAATGCCCTATACGAGCCTGGCGATGATCCTGGCGGCACTGGCAATGATCGGAATGCCGCCCGGGGCCGGGTTCGTTACCAAATGGTACCTGATCCGGGCGGCACTGGAAGCGCGCGGGTATGTGTTCGTGGCCGTGATTTTTGCCAGCACGCTTCTGATGATCGTCTACTTCTGGCGTGTTATTGAGATCATGTACATCCGCACCGAGAAAGAGACCACTCTTAACGGAGGCCCAGCAATAAATGAAATCCCGGCAAGCATGCTCATGCCCGGATTATTTCTGGGGATTCTGTCGTTTGTAATCGGTATCGTGTGGATCTCCGGAACCCTCCATCCGCTGCTTTACGCGATCAACGCCGGATTCGGACTGGGAGGGGCGCCATGAGTCCGGTTATCCACTCCGTCCGGCCGTTGCTGGCGCTTGCCTTCCCTTTAGGGTGTGCCCTGCTTGTTTTCCTTTTTCGCCGCCGGCCCAATCTCAGGGAAGGNTGCACGCTNATNGCCGCTGTTGCCCAGTTTGCCGTGATTATCTCCATGGCTCCGATCATCCTGGATGGAAAGGTGATTGTCAGCCACATCATCACCATTGCCGCCGGCCTGGAGGTCGGATATCGGGTGGACGCCTTCGGACTTATATTTGCGATTACGTCTTCTTTTCTATGGATCCTGGTTTCGGTTTATTCCATCGGCTATATGCGCGCGCTGGATGAACATGCTCAGACCCGGTATTACTTTATGTTCGCGCTGGCAATTTTTTCCGCCGTGAGCATTGCGCTGTCCGCCAACCTGGTTACTTTTTACATCTTTTACGAAGCTTTAACCCTTTCAACTTACTGGCTGGTCGCCCACCACGAAGATAAGGAGGCGTTTGCCGCCACCCGGAAATATTTATCTTATCTGCTTGCGTCCGGATGGTTTTTGTTCGCCGCCGTCGTGATGACCTATGCTCTTACCGGCACCACTGCTTTTACCGATGGTGGGATCCTTTCCAGAGATACAGCATCCTCCGGCACCCTGATACTATTGTTCGCGTTGTTTTCCCTGGGTTCAATGAAGGCGGCGTGGATGCCGTTTCACTCCTGGTTGCCGGCGGCCATGGTGGCCCCGACACCGGTCAGCTCTTTGCTGCATGCGGTTGCGGTCGTCAAAGCCGGGGTATTCGGATTTGTACGGATCGTCTGCTATGTCTTTGGCGTTGATCTGATGCAGGCGCTCGGGCTTGGCCTTTTGCTCGGCGCGGTGGCTTCCTTTACCATGCTTGTGGGATCTTTTTTTGCCATTGGGGAGGACAATCTCAAACGGCGTCTTGCTTTCTCAACAATCAGTCAGCTCTCTTACATTCTTTTTGGAGCGGCCCTTCTCAGTTCGTACGGGGTTAAAGGGGCCATGATTCACATCCCGTTTCATGGATTTATGAAAATCACCCTCTTTTTATGTGCCGGGGCGGTGATGGTTATCACCGGTAAAAAACAGATCAGTCAGATGGCCGGTATCGGGCGGCGGATGCCGATCACCATGGTTGCTTTTACGATTGGTGCGGTCGGCATGGCCGGTGCGCCGCCGGTAGCCGGTTTTATCAGCAAATGGTATTTGTGTCTGGGGACCGTACAAACCGGTTATCTGATTTTTCTGGCTGTCATCCTGACCAGTTCCCTGCTGGATGTGATCTATTTCTTCCCGATCGTAAAAACGGCCTTTTTTGATAAACCGGCTGCTATAAAAGAATCGAATGAGGTCGTCAGTATCGGCAGTGAAAGGGAGCGGCCGCTGTATTTGTTTATGGTAATTCCGCTTGCCATTACGGCCATATTTTCCATCGTGTTCTGCTTTTTCCCCGGAACGTTTTACATCCTCGATCTGGCGGACCTGGCGATCGGGGGGTTGTTTCCATAAGGTATCGACGCGATGATCTTTATAACAGAAGCATTTACGCTAAAAGGAAATAAGAATGGGCGAAATCGTTGTAGAAGGAGATGAAGTGGTCTACCGGCAGGAGAACGGTGAAATTACCGCCTGGCTGACCGATTTCGAGGAGCAAATGGAACTGGCTCACGAAGGTTCGTCAAAATTTAAGCGGATTTTTTATCTACTTGTCGCCGTCGGTATTTTTTATCTTTCTCTGATTTTCATTTTCTATTACTAAGGAAAGATTGATGAGACCCAAGAAAGAACTAACGTTTCTTGATTCCGAGGAAAACCAGCTGAAAGTGAGGAAGTATTTTTATGTGTCGCTGGTGGTTTTACTGATTATCGACTTCTTTCTACACAAACACGTCCACTTTTCCTGGGAGAATGCGCCCTGTTTTTACGCGGTATACGGTTTTATCGCCTGTGTCAGCCTGATTTTTGTGGCCAAGCTCCTGCGACTGCTGGTCAAGCGAGGGGAAGATTACTATGAATAGTGCCCTTCCACCCGCGGTGATCTTTATTGCCGGGGCCGTGTTCGTCCCCATTTTCAGGGGTCGCGGCAAATTGATGTACCTGCTGGCCTTGCCGGTGCTTGCGGGGCTGGATTTATTGTATCTCCCCACCGGTCAATCCTGGGCCACGACGTTTCTTGATTATTCATTGATTTTCTGCCGGGTGGATCGGCTCAGCCTGGCCTTTGGATATGTATTCGTTCTCATCGCGTTTATCGGGATGATCTATTCCCTGCACGTCAAGGACGATGTTCAGCATATGGCCGCATTGTGCTATGCCGGCGGCGCGTTGGGGGTCACCTTTGCCGGAGATCTGTTCTCGCTTTATCTTTTCTGGGAGATCATGGCCCTGGCGTCGGTAGTTCTGCTGCTGGCACGGAGGACGGAAGACTCACGCAAGGCGGCTTTCCGCTATTTCATGTGGCATTTTTTCGGTGGGCTTTGCCTGCTGGCCGGTATTATCCTGTTCGTTATCACCCGGGGAACCACCGAATTTAATATTATCGGCCTGACCGATTCGGCTTCCCTGATGATTTTTATCGGATTTTGCCTGAATGCCGCTGTCTTTCCGTTTCATGCCTGGCTGCCGGATGCCTATCCCCGGGCGACCGTTACAGGAGCGGTTTTCATGAGTGCCTTGACGACCAAAAGTGCCGTCTACATCCTGGCCCGGACGTTTCCCGGAAATGACATTCTTCTCTGGGCAGGGGCTTTGATGACTTGTTTTCCGATTTTTTATGCGGTCATTGTCAATGATATGCGCCGGGTGCTGTCCTACAGCCTGATTAATCAGGTGGGGTTCATGGTTTGCGGTATCGGTATCGGCAGCCAGTTGGCCATCAACGGCGTGGTCGCCCATGCCTTTTGTCACATCATCTATAAAGCACTGTTGTTCATGTCCACCGGCGCGGTTCTGCACATGACCGGAAAGATCAGGGGAACCGATCTGGGCGGATTGTATAAAACCATGCCCTTTACGGCGGTGTGCTGTATGGTCGGGGCAGCTTCCATTTCGGCTTTTCCCCTCTTTAGTGGTTTCGTCAGCAAGTCGTTGACCGTGGCTGCCGTAGCCGAATCGCATCATGTAATCGTATGGTTTATGCTGCTTTTCGCTTCGGCCGGTGTATTCCATCATGCCGGCATCAAGGTGCCTTTTTTTATTTTCTTTGGTCACGACTCGGGCATCCGGAGCAAGGAACCGCCCATAAACATGCGCATTGCCATGGGAATGGCCGCTTTCATCTGCATTTTTTTAGGCGTTTATCCGGCCCCGTTGTATCATATTTTGCCCTATCCGGTCGATTTCGTTCCCTACACGGCCTTTCACGTGGTGGGGATGT
>JGI24024J18818_10000956_pt1 | contig 11532 bp, 5 predicted proteins | sample Cruoilmetagenom2_FD_18818 | JGI IMG/M metagenome (IMG submission 18818) | reverse complement strand
GGGTTACCAACTTGGATGTAAATATGATGGCTACCTTTGATACGTGCCAATCTCCAACCCTTTTCTTCAAGAAGTCGGCATAATTATTTGAAAAACGAAAGTCTTGCCGCTCGTTCAATCAGTCCATGTTCATACAACCCATCAAAAAAGTTCATCAGGGCCCGTTGTTTTTTCTCATCCAGATCATATTGCATGGCGTCAAAATAGGCTTGTACCTGTTTTTTATCTAGATCCAGCCGATTGGTTCCGCAGGAGATAATTTGATCCATATGATTCTGTCCCATTCGACATGATTGCCTGAAAAGATCGGTCATTTGCTTCACCCGAGTCGAATGTTTTTCGGCAAATGATTTTCGAACGGCCCAGACTGCAAAAACGATCGGCAGCCCGGATAATTGCAACCACATGTCCCCCAGGTCCATGAGGTATTCATATTCCTGATCCCATTTTCCGGACAAGGCCTTGTCGCCGATAATCATCACCGCATCGGGTCGATCAGCGAGTTCCGATCGATCTCCGACAATGCCGGAATGCATGCGGGGCTTTATTCCCTTGAGAGCAAAGATGAGTTTCAATAATAAAGCGGCCGTACCGGACTCACTGGTAATCAGTACCTGGCGGCCGTCCAGGTCAGCCAATGGAAAATTACTGGCCAGCAGCACACTCATCACGGAGCCGTGGCAGGAGATGGAAAGATCGGGTAAAATCAGCCATTGGTCGGTGTGGCGAGCGTAGGCCCCGGTGGAAACCGGGCTGATATCCAGCTTTCCCTCGGCCATCAACCGGTTCAGAGATGACGGCGGGGCGGCCGTGAACCTTACCCATGATGGTTTCAGCCCGTTCTCAAGGCCATAGTAGATCGGGTCCACGTTGAGGTAGCTGATCCGGCCGACCTGGATGGTGACGTTTTCACCAGTTAAAAGGGAAGGGGAGGGCGATGATGTTGTTTTCGAATCGAATTTATTCATCATTGAGTATTTCTATTTTCCCGCCAAATTGAGCGGTGACGATTTTTTCAAGCAAGGTTTCCGGCTTGGCGGCTGATAAGGGCATATAAACAGAGGAAAATCGATGTCCCGGTGATAGGCGGCCATACTCGGTTTCCAACCCCAGTGCCCTGGCGCCATTGGTGGTGGCCATGGCAAGAATGGTTTCAGGTGATAAAAAGGGAAATCGTTTGGCCGCATACGCCATTTCGTCAAACATATTCAGCGAATCACAACTGGCCAGACTGTCGGTTCCAAGGCAGACGTTCAAGCCGGACTCACGCATGCGCACCAGGTCGGGGAGCCGATCGTGGAGGCGCTGGTTGGATCGCGGGCAGACGGCCACGGATACCCTGCGAGCGGTCAGGGTTTCAAAATCCAGCGAATCGGCCTGCAGCAGATGAACGGCCAGGGTTTTTCCGTCGAGAATATTTAACCGCTCGAGATAATCAACCGGGCTTCGGGCAGGCAGGGGCCAGGATGAAAAATCGATTTTGCGATCCCGGAGCAGATCAGCCCAGGGGCCTTTTCCCGACTGAATGAATTCAACTTCCTGATTCGATTCAGACAGGTGAATGGAAAAGGGACTGTTACGGCGCCTGGTTGCACGTTTCAGACCTGCCAGCAGATCCGGCGAAGTCGTGTGCGGAGCGTGCCCGGCAAAAGATGTCCTTCCGTTGGGATCATTCGATATTGCCGGAAGTTCGTCGGGGATATTGCCCAGATGCTCCTTGAACCAGACGCCACCCAGGATCGATGCGAAAAAAGGATCTTTAGAGTGACCCAGGGTCGCTATTTCACCGACTGCGCCGCATCCGGTATCGATTAATTCATCGATTCCGGCCTGAATACCCGCCAGCAGTACTTCTGGCGTAAGTTCGGCCCGGGCCTTGATCAGACGCCGCACCCAGGTTTCAAATCCTTCGGTATGGGGGAGCATACCTTTCAGGGCCCCGAGCTCCAGATGGGTATGGGCATTGATCAGTGCCGGCATCAATACACCCGGGCCATGATCCACCACCGGGTCCGGGCCGATCGTTTTTCCACTTTTTACCGCCACTATCAGTCCGTTAGAAACGTGGATTATCCCATCACGGATAATGGTTTCGGGATCCGCGATCACCCATCCGGCCCGATGCCAGGTATCATTGGGATTTGTCGCCATCGTTACCGTGATCCTTTATCCCTGATACTTGTTCTCTGGCCTGAGATCCCTGATCGATATCATTGTAAAAGCAGTCCCGTTGACGGGCGGTGTATCCGGCGTTTTCGATCAGACGGATGATATCCGTTTGGGGAAGCTTGAAGTGAACCCCCGCCGCGGCGACGACATTTTCCTCGATCATGGTGCTACCCAGATCGTTGGCGCCAAAGGCCAGGGCCACTTGTGCGATTTTGGCGCCCTGGGTAACCCAGGAAGCCTGGATATTTTGGATATTGTCAAGGACGATGCGGCTTAAGGCCAGAACCCGCAAGTATTCTACGGAAGTAGCCGGTTCTACTTCAATGCGTGTATTGCTGGGCTGAAAGGTCCAGGGAATAAAAGCGGTAAATCCGCCAGTTTCATCCTGGAGGGCGCGGATTTTGAGCAGGTGGTCGATGATATCTTCGGGCGTCTCGACATGACCGAACATCATGGTGGCCGTGGTTCGCAGTCCCTGCTGATGAGCGACTTGCATCACGCCAAGCCACTGATCGGTCGTACATTTGCGGGGTGAAACCCTCCGGCGCACTTGGTCCACCAGGATCTCGGCACCGCCGCCGGGAATCGATCCCAGACCGGCCGTTTTCAATCGCTCGATAACCGCTGCCACTGTCACGTTCTCCTTTTGGGCCAGATAGTGGATCTCCGGCGGAGAAAAACCGTGGATGTGGATATCGAAACGTTTTTTGATAAATTGCAGCATTGCTTCATAATCATCGAGCGTCAGATCCGGGTGCATGCCGCCCTGGAGCAGGATCTGGGTGCCACCCAGGTCGATTGTCTCCTCGATTTTTCGAGCCAGGGATGTTTTCGAAAGGATATACGCTTCCGGATGGTCCGGATGGCGATAAAAAGCGCAAAAACGGCACCTGGATATGCAGACATTGGTGTAGTTGATATTCCGATCAACTACATATGTGACCACCGGATCCGGATGTAGTCGACGTCTGATCCGACCGGCCATGTCCCCCAACGCCAATAGCGGCGCTTCGGTCAATAAAGTCAACGCTTCCCGGCGATTGACCCTTTCGGCGTTTTCCAGTTTGATCGTGATCGGGTCAAGATGTTTCATCGGTTTTCCTGCCGCTATCGGCAACGGGTCGATAAAAAGCGTCCCGTTCCACCGGAGTAAATCCGGCTGTGGCAATCATCTGCGTCATTTGGGAGCGGGTCAAGCCGCGGGCCGATTTGGCACCGGCCATGTGGGTGATTTTTTCTTCCATGATCGTCCCGTCGAGATCATCGGCCCCGAATGCCAGGGCGACCTGGGCCAGGCGCTCTCCGATCATCACCCAGTAGGCCTTGATATGGCCGATATTGTCCAGAAGCAGCCGGGCCACGGCGATATTTTTTAAGTCATCGAAGGCGGTCGTTTCCGGAAGGTGCGATAGTTGGGTATGTCCGGAATGAAAGGCCAGCGGAATGAACGCGGAAAAACCGCCCGTGTCGTCCTGGAGTTTGCGCAACGCGATCAGGTGATCTACCTTTTCGGCAATGGTCTCAATATGGCCGTATAGCATGGTAGCATTGGTAATAATACCTTGAGCGTGGGCCTTTTCCATTACTTCGAGCCACCGCTGATGATCGATTTTGCGGTGAAACAATTTTTTCCGCACCCGGGTACTCATCACTTCAGCACCCCCGCCCGGCATCATATCCAGACCGGCATTTTTTAAAGATGAGATGGTATTTTCAATGGATTGGCCGCTGATTTGGGCAAAATGATCGATTTCCACAGCGGTAAAGGCCTTGACGGTGGCATCCGGGCGGACTTTTTTAATGGTTTTGATAAGATCAAGGTAATAATCAAACGGCAATTCCGGATTGATTCCACCCACCACGTGCAGTTCCCGCACCGGCTCGTCGATCCTTTCCATCAAGCGGTTTTCCACATCCCCGATGGATAGCGTGAAGGCGCCCGTGTCACCGGCATCCCGGGCAAAGGCGCAAAATTGGCAACGATTGGTACAAACATTGGTGTAATTCAGGTGCTGGTTGTAAACCCAGTAGGTGGTATCGCCATGGCGACGGCGACGCACCGTATCGGCCAGGTAGCCAAGGCTTATCAGATCATCGGTTTCGTACAGGATTCGACCGTCGTCAAAATCGAGCCGCTGCTCGGCCGATATTTTCTGATGAATGCGTTTTAAACGGTTGTCCGTGAATTTTGGCGTCATGGGTAACGGTTTTCAAATAGAAACATTCAGATTCCAGTAAGGGCTGAAAATTTACGCTGCACTCAACCCTTTCTTTAATCCGGAAGTGTGGGTCATATTTGGTTTAAATGATTGGTACAGGGAAGGATCCATGACGGCTTCATACCCGGATAGACGGGCAACAACAGTATGGTCGGAATCGATAAAGGTGAAATCGCCAATCATTTTACGGGATGTAACCTCGCGAACTTGAAGTATTACTTTCAATCCTTCCGAGGGAAAACGCCGGGTAAACTGGCGATAGGAGGCCGTATAACTGGGTAAAGATACCATGCCCTTTTGTTCATAGCACCAGACTGATGCCAATTGGAAAGCTGTGTCCAGGGCCAGAGGGTCGGCAAGCCAGTCGCTGCGCAACGGCTCGGTCACCCAATGCTCGGGCTGGGGGGCCGAATTGATTTCGGCCACCATTCCCTTATCCGTAAGCCCCTGGATTGTTTTGAGGCCGCGAAGATGTTCACCATGGAATAAAATTGTTTCGTAGACATCATCGATACTGCGAGGGTAGGGTATGGCGGTTAATTCCGGTGGGGGTGTAAACACCGGCGCCTGGCTCAAGGATTCCACCAGGATTGCCCGTCCCCGGGAATGAACTACTTCCACTCCGTCTTTCATTCCGTCGCGCAACTCCACCGGCACTTCAAATTGATTTTCCTTATGGCGAGCTTTGCCGGCCATCAGGCGAATGGTTCTCGATCCCCCATCCATGCGAATCCCTTTGAGCAGTCGCATGTCATCAATACCATGCAGGATCAGACCGGGATTTTCATGGAGGGCACCGTGGGCAAACCATTCGGTCATCAGTGCAAAGGGGACCACCGGCCGGCCATCCAATACATGTGAATTAAGGATCGGGTAACGGTGAAGGTCGACTTCCCGCCTGAAAGAGAGATTCAGATCTTCCGGCGGATCAACCGTTTTATCCACGGATGGTTGAGGTGCCACGGCAATATTCTCGCGAGCGGTGAGCCGGTTGCCAATGACGACTTCCACCGGACCGTCCGTCTCAGTTCCCATCTCCTTAACCATGCAATCGGCCCCGATTTGAGCAGGGATCAATCCGACACCGCGTTGTTCAAATACGCGTTGCAATGCCGGTGAGACCATGCCGCCTTCCCATGGACCCCAGTTAATGGCCGTCACTTTACAATTGGGGCGACCCATGGATTCGGCCTGGGCGGTTTTATTGAGGACCTCATTTGCCATGGCGTAATCGGACTGGCCGGCGTTGCCGAAACGGGCGCTTACCGAGGAGAAAAGAATCAGGTATCTCAATGGATCTTTGCGGGTAGCGTGAAGAAGGTTATGCATCCCTTTTACCTTGGTACCAAACACCTGGTCAAATGTTTCGATGTCTTTATCGACGATGAGACGGTCTTGAAGGATCCCGGCGCCGTGAATCAAGGCCGCGACCGGACCCAGATCCAATCTAACCTGGTCAAGCGTGCGGTTGACTTTATCGGCACTGGTCACATCCACCGGATAATATGCGGCCTTCACACCGATACTTTTTAGCGCATCCAGGGTCTGATTGATCTCGTGATTGGCCGTATGTCGGCGAAACGCCTCTTCCAGCTCAGCGGGGGAGGAAGGACGATGATTGAATTCATGGAACAAGATCGCTTTCTTGACAGCGGCGGCATCGGTCAAATTATTTAGCCAATCCGGCGCCGGTGTCGGTTGGGGGGAACGACCCAAAAGAGCGAATGTGGCCCCAGTCTGCCGGGCCAGGGCCATAACGGCATCGGCAGTAATTCCGCGCGCACCCCCACTGACCACGATTACATCCTCTGCGGATAATTTCGGTGGATTATCCGGAAATTCGGCATCTTCCAGGGAAAGAAGGTAATGTTCATCGGCTGCGAGATCCGGGTGGAGACCGATTTCAAGAGGTGCCTTGGGATTAGGATTCATTATTACGTTAACAATGGCCTGGGCGATGCTGGAATGATCATTCCAGCCCGGTGCCACGTCAATAGCACGGCAATGAATACCGGGCCATTCAATGGCTGCTGTTTTAATCAGGCCGGGCAGGGCGCCTTGCAGCGGTTCGGCTATCTCCTCATCGGAAAAGCCGAAGGCGCCGTCCATGCGAGTGACGGCGGTAAAAATCCGGTGGNTGTCCGATGGGGCATNCAAAAAATGTTTTCCCGTGGCTTTGGCCAGCAGAAAGATCCGTCGGATTGTCTCGAAGTCAATGTGCACGTCAGGAGGTAATACCGGAATGAATCCACCGATGGGACCCTGTATCTGTTTTAAAGCGTCCGGATCGGTTGGGATAACGGCCACGGGAATCCCCTGGTCGGAAAGGGTCGTGGCGATGGCATTGGACAAGCCGGTGCCGTCTTCGGTGATGACGATGGTCGAATCATTTTTAACCCCCAATGTTGGGGGCGCCAAAATCTTATCGATTTGAATGGATACAACCCGGCGTTTAATCCCGGTATCGTCAAAATTGACTGTCGGCCGGTTCCAATTCGGTCCCGGGATCGGTTTATCCTGTCCTTCATGGATCTTTCCAGAGGTCAGGTGGTGAACAATTTGACCAAGGGTTTTCAGTTCGCCCATATCCTCGGGAGATACGGACGGCAGGTCCGGCATCCGCTCTTCCATGGTGGAGAGGATTTCCACCCGCTTGATGGAGTCGATTCCCAGATCAGCCTCGATGTTCATGTCGAGGTTAAGCATCCCGGTCGGGTATCCGGTCAACTCACTGATCACGTTCAGGAGCATGGATTTCACATCGGTTGGATGGGCCGCCGTTGAAAGAGATTCATTGTTGACCTCAATGGTTGGATCATCATTATGATTCGATTTCGTCTGATTTGGTTTTGCCGGCGATGGCCGGGATTTGTCCTTGCTTAAATAGCCTGCGATTTGACCGAGGGTTTTCAATTCACCCATGTCCTCGGGGGATACGGACGGCAGGTTCGGCATCCGCTCTTCCATGGTGGAGAGAATCTCCACCCGCTTGATGGAGTCGATCCCCAGATCAGCCTCGATGTTCATGTCGGGGTTAAGCATCTCGGCCGGGTATCCGGTTAGCTCACTGATTACCTCATAGAGTGTCTCGACGACGAAACCAGAATCCGTAATTGCAGGTGGGCTTGCCGAATCAAGAGCGGATGTTTGAATATCTGGAAATTCATCCGGAAGGACATCTGCTTCGGTCGGGACTCTTTCAGTTTCCGATAACGTTTCGGGGTCACTCCCAGGGTCGGATGATGTCATTTTCCATAAATCATCCCGGCTATTTGTTTCCGGTGCGGAATCGATTATCCCGGCTGTTTGAGCCATATCCCGGGTGTGGGACATCAGGGATTGAAGCACCCGACTGGCTTCGGCCTGGGTTTTCAGAAACAGCTCATGGGCCCTGGCGGTGCGGGCCTGAATTTCCCGCATCGATTTTAATCCTTCACGAACAACGGCCAGGGTCGTTGAGACCGTTTCCGTGGTCGATCCCTGGGTTAGATGCTGTTTTTCCTCGGGAGTAATGGTGTTGGTTGGCTTTTTGTTCATATTCGTATCCGTGTCACCTTTTCTCAAAGGGGTTTTCCGAAGGGAGGGTCTGTGTTCATTTAAAGTATCGGCGGATGGCAACCGCTCTTTTTGCGTCTGACCTTTCTCGGATCGAGGATTTGTATAATTGGCACCGCCGACGGAAACGCGCATGATCGGCTTTCGCCGGTCCCCGGACGGCGGTGGTGGGTTTTCCCATCTGTCCAGCTGAACCGGGTATCCCAGTGCGGCCAGATGACAAAGGCATTTAGCCAGATCGATCAGACCGAATCGTTTACCACTGGAGGCGTCTATAGCAATGGCCGTGTGGTCCCTTTTTCTCAAAATCTGCCGGATCAATCCCGTTAGAACGGTTTTGGGTCCGACCTCCACGAAAGTTTGAACACCCTTTTTGTACTGGTTTTCCACATTTGCCACGAAATCGACCGGATTGAGGATCTGGTTGCCCAGTGTATCACGGGCGGCCACGATATCAGCGGGATACGCCTGTCCAGTGGTATTGGAAAAGACGGGAACATCTGTTGGGGTAAAATCGATATCTTCCAGCAGGCGACGAAACGGTTTCTGGGCCTCGGCAACCAGATGGCTATGAAAAGCGGCGGCCACCGGAAGCCGGATCGTTCTGAATTTTAGTTCCCGGCATTTTTTTTCGGCCGCCTCGATGGCAAATTTGCTGCCGGAAAGCACGCCCTGGTTGGGGCTGTTGCGGTTGGCCAGAATCACATCTGAATCGAGAGCGTCGACCAGGGTTTCCAGTTCGACCAGGGGCGCTTTGACCGCCAGCATGGTACCGGGATCGCCCTCGGTTTTTCCTCCGGCCTCAGCCATCAAACGTCCCCGGGCAACGGATATCTGGCAAAATGCGTCGGTTTGAATCCAACCGCCCGCCCGCAAAGCGGCCAACTCGCCATAGCTGTGGCCGCAGACGGTATCCGGCGAAATCCCGAAATTAGACAGGATTCGATACATGGCCAGGCTCACCGCTCCGATGGCCGGCTGGGCAATGTCCGTGGGCCGCAGCCTTTCTTCCAAGGTCAATTTGGCATGCTTGTTTTGAGCCGGGCAGGGATAAAGATAATCGCTCAGCCGGGAGGATTTTTCGAAGCAGCGATTGAAATTTTCCAGGGCGTCAAGGGCTTCAGGAAAAATACACATAAGATCCCGGGCCATGTCCACGTACTGGCTTCCCTGTCCCGGAAAAACGAAGGCCAGCTTTCCCGAAATGGGTCCGTTGCCAAAAAAGATATCTCCAACGGTCCAGTTTTGTTTGTCCGGANCAACTGTTTGAAGGGCCGCTGCCGTATCGTNAAAAACCTTTTTAAGATCAGATCCATCCCCGCGAGATCGATCAACGATAAAAAGCAGTCGACAGNGACTCGCCGGATTGAAATCAGTTCGACTTTGAGCAGCGTAGATCGCAATTTGTTCGTCGGTTAATCCCTGATCGGCTCTTTTAGCCCATTTGGAAAGAGTGTCGGATATGCCTTCCGGTGTGTCGGCCGACAGGGCGATGATCTCCACACTCCCGTCCCAGGCCGTTTCTTTTTTTTCGGGGTGGTGTTCTTCCAGAACCATATGAAAATTACTGCCTCCGAATCCGAAAGCGGACACAGCGCCTCGACGTGGATGTGCCGAACGCGACATCCAGGGACGGGTGGCGGTGTTCAAATAAAAGGGACTTTTGTCGATATGAAGGTCCGGATCAGGTACGGTTGCCTTGAGGGTCGGCGGCAGTGTTTTGTGGTGCAGGGCCAGGGCCGTTTTAATCAGGCCCGCAGTTCCGGCAGCGGCCTTGGTATGGCCGATCATCGATTTGACCGTGCCCAACGCGCATCGTTCCCCGCAAGGGTCCTCATCAGTATGTATGGATGAAAATACTTCGGTCAAGGTTTGGAATTCCGTTTGATCCCCCACCCGGGTTCCGGTTCCGTGGGCCTCAATCAAATCAATGGTGGACGGTTCGATTTCAGCCATATCATAGGCCATTCGCAGGGCCTTTACCTGTCCTTTTTTTCGGGGGGCATAAATACTCTGGGAACGGCCGTCACTCGAGGTACCCACCGCGCGGATAACGGCATAGATACGATCATTGTCCCGCTCTGCGTCAACCAGACGTTTTAAGGCTATAATCCCGACACCTTCTCCCAGCAAAGTGCCGTCGGCATCCTCGGAAAACGGACGAATATCACCCGTAGGGGACAGAATCCCGGTTTGACCGAAACACATGTGCATGAAAATGTCGTTTAATGTGTCTATCCCGCCGGTCAGGGCCATATCGCAACGATGGGCGGTAAGTTCCAGGGTGGCCATGTGAATGGCGCTCATGGAGCTGGCACACGCGGCATCTACCACACAATTGGTGCCCCCCAGGTCNAGGCGATTGGAAATTCGGCCAGCCACGACATTACCCAATAAACCNGGNAATGAATTTTCCTGCCAGGAAACATAAGATGATGAGATCCGCCGGACGACATCCTCGGCCTGATCGGCGGGCACACCGGCCTCTTTTAACGCCATGCGCCATTTGGGATGGCCGAGGCGGGCGCCCAATGGAATCACCAGCTCCTGGGTGCCGGTGACCCCGAGGATCACGCTGGTACGATCACGGTTAAACGACCGTCCCGTTTCCCCGTAGCCGGCGTCGTTCAAGGCCATCTTGGCAGCCACCAGTCCCAGCAACTGGGAGGTATCGGTGGCTTCCAGTGTGTTGGGGGGGATCCCGTATTCAGCGGGATCAAAATCGATGGGGGACAGAAATCCGCCGCGGGTACAATAAATCTTGTCTTTCGTCTTCGGATCAGCGTCAAAGTAGTCCTCGATTGACCAGTGCGAATCCGGCACATCGGTAATGGCGTCGATCCCTTGTAACAACAATTGCCAGTATGCCTTTAGTCCCGATGCCTTGGGGAAAAAGCATCCGATGCCGATAATCGCTACGGGTGTATTGATAGAAGGCTGATGCGCGGAGTTTTTCATTGGGATATATCGTTATTTTTTTTCTTTTAATCGTTGTTTAATATGCGCTACATGTAATGGTTGAAAACGTCCTGATTCGTCCGACAGGGGCGCGCCCTGGTTACGGAGATGTTGAAAACGGTTGATCACGGCCGCACCAAATAAGAAATTATAAGCCACGGTGGTAATGCTCCGGTTTTCAACTTCTTCTAAAAATGATCCCTGGGTCCATTCGTTAAACGCACCCATGGCAGGTCCACACCAGATCTGATAGTCCAACTGCCTGCTGGGTTCGCCGCTATTGGCCCAGGTAGACGATTGGCCCAGGTAGGAGCGGAAAACAAGGGCCATCCGGTGTTTGGGGTTTTGCCGGGCTCGTTCGATCTGTCTGGGATCCCGCTCGGTAAAAAACGATCGGGTTGATTCCCACTCTTGCTTAAACGATTTTTTAAACAGATCCCGCTCGATCCACTCGCGATCATCTCCGGGAATATCTTCATAACGATCATAGCGGGTGTAAAGGTCGTAGAGTTTTCTGGCTCGCAGCGGAAACAGCGTCCCGCGCTTTAATACCTGGACATTGACACCCAGTTCAAACATGTCCGCCGACGGCGCCATAATGACGTCCGCTTGCCGGGCATCGGCCAGCATG
>JGI24024J18818_10000954_pt1 | contig 11542 bp, 12 predicted proteins | sample Cruoilmetagenom2_FD_18818 | JGI IMG/M metagenome (IMG submission 18818) | reverse complement strand
AATGCATTATAATCTCACCCACAAAACACATGGACAGGTGGGAGAGCTGGTTTAATCCGCGCCCCTGCTAAGGGCGTGTAGGCTCACGCTTACCGAGGGTTCGAATCCCTCCCTGTCCGCCACTCACTCACAAACCCCTTATACATGTACTTTGTTACTTTTAAATAGGCTACTGTGCCAAAAAAATACACTTTATTACATCAAGATTTTCTATGGTCTCTTTTCTTTTTTCTTCTCTCTTTTCCATTGTACGGAGCACTCTTTCCGTAAGATGTTAAATCTCTGAAGTCGTCACTTAGGCTGACACCTGACATTTTTTCAAATTCGTTGAAGCCGGAACGATTAACGGTGAATGAAATTTCAGTAACATGGATCATATTCCACTTTTCTGCAGTCACTTCTTTTTGGAATACAACGTGGACGGAAGATATTTCTGGATCAGCATGATTTTCTCCTGCCTGAGTTCCTCTTTTGCTTTTGTTTATATCCTCGTAGGAATATCTTATAAACATCGGTATGAGTCCAAGTTCAGTTATCTTGTCTATCTTTCTCTGTTTTGCTTTGGCAACACTACTCTTATCTGCATTTACATCTTCACAACCAAAATACTTTCCTGTCTCAATCCTCTTAAAAGTTCTGCCTGGAGGATCTGGAACGTACTCTTTTTTCTTCTTTCTGCCAAATAGGTTTTTAAGTATTTCTATCATAATATTGCTACCTTCATTTTCTTATTATACTTTATATTTTTAAGAAGGGGAAGATGTGAAATTTTAGGGTCAGGTGACAAATCCAGTGATTTCTCCTTTTCATTATCCGATACTTGCCTATATGGCTTTTTTAGCTTCACGTTCAGTGATGTAGAAGTGTATTGAAGAGGATAAAGCTATCTACAGTAAGTGGATCCAAAAAGTGTTTGCAACAGCAACGATAAGCAAAATACCCACTATATTAAATACTACACCATAGGTTGCCATTGTTTTGATGGAGACCACACCGGAACTCATGGCAATGGCATTAGGTGGTGTGGCGATAGGAAGCATGAAGGCATAGGAAGCACAGACTGTTGCGACCATCATAATAAGTGTTGCATCAATACCGGTTTGTTCTGCTACCTTAAAGAGGATGGGAAGCATGATCGAGATCAGTGCGGTATTGCTGGTGATCTCTGTTGTGAAGGTTACCATCGTGGCGATGATCAGCAGAAAGAGAATCATTGGCATACTGGAGAAGCTGATAAGGTGTGAAGCGATCTCAGCTGCCATTCCCGTTTTTGTAAATGCAGCTGCGATCGCAAAACCGGCACCAAAAAGAAACATGATACGGTAAGGGATATGTTCTTTGTCTTTCATCCAGTCTAAAATGGAAAAAGGCGGAGCAAAAAGAAGTAGTCCTGCTGTGAGTAGTATGCCTGGTTCACTCAGTCCTAATCCATCATAATATGGTCTAATGGGAGCATTGATCAAAAGTATAAAGATCAATCCACCTATGATATAGAGAACCTTTTTCTGATCACCATTAAGAGGTTCTGTAGCAAGGTCAGCTTCGATGTGTACATCTTTGAGCCCCAGACTCATCACAAAACCCACTACGCCAAACATGATGAAAACCAAAGGTGCAACCATATACATCCACTGTACAAAAGGGATAGCTTCCATGCCAAACTCTTCCATAATACCCATCAGTATGAGGTTTGGTGGTGTACCGATAGGTGTCAGGATGCCTCCGATACTTGCCCCATAAGCGATCCCAAGTGCCAGACGCATTTTGAGTTTTACATCCTCGGTCAGGAAAAGAGCGATAGGGAGTAAAAGAAGGGTAGTTGTTGTATTGGAAAGTACAGAACTTAAAAGCCCTGATGTGATGATCAGGGCAAAGATGATTCCACGGGTACTGCTTGGGAAAAGACCCAGCATTTTGTTGGCTATGATCTTATGCAGGCCGGTTTTCTCTACAGCAATAGCGATCAAAAATCCACCTAAAAAGAGGTAGATGATAGGGTTGGCATAGTTAACTGCTGCCTCTTTTGTCGATAAAACTCCGGATGCAGGGAAAAGGATAATTGGCAGTAAGGAAACCACAGCAAGAGGTAACCCTTCATTGGTCCAAAGTGTGACCATCAGCACAACGATTGCTACCATCAGTGACTGTTGGAGGGTGAAGAATGCTATCATCGCCCCAAACGTGATCAGTCCTAACAAAAGTGCTAATAAAATTTTCTTTGTCTGTTCTGCCATTGACATACTAGATCCCTGATTTATGAGTTTTTCTTTCTTAATTGTGCCTCAAAAAACTTAAAGGTAGCTCTGAAGTCACAGACTTGGCTTTGCTTATAAAAATAGGTTAAAATACATACTAAGACAAAATAATCTTCGCAACATTCTCGGAACTGCCATGACCAAGATACTCTCTTAACTCCTTTGCTTTTTGAGCAAATATCTTTCTATCTGTCTTATGATACTCTTTTAAAAGATTTTCAACTGTAACTTCTTCCTGTAGTATCTCGTTATGTAAAGTGGTGTTGTTGTAGTTTGTAAGGATGATATTTGCGAGTCCTACTTGTTTGATACCCAGCAGTTTTGTACCTATGAAAAAGTCTATTTTTTTAGCAATGTAGCTTAGGGTGAAAGGGGTACCTATAAGTGCTGCTTCCAGTGTGGCTGTACCTGAACAGATGAAGGCGAATTCTGACTGGGCCAGGGCTGTGTGGGTATTCTTGCTTATCTCAAACATACTAATATCACCATAGAGGTTTGCTATTTTCTCTTCTGAAAAACTGCTTGGTATGATGAGGATAGCCTTTTTATCTGCAAGTTTTTTACGTACTTCTTTAAAGATGGGAAGAAGTCTGCTTATCTCACTTTTTCTGCTTCCCGGCATAAAAGCAATGGTGTCTGTCTCAGAGCTATGGCTTACTTCAATTTCATCTAAAAGAGGATGACCGATGTATTGGGCTTTACTTTGGTAGTAGTCTACTTCAAAAGGGAGTATCCCTAAAAGCTTGTCACAATACTGCTCTAACTTCTTTGCTCTTTTGGGACGTGATGCCCATATCTGCGGTAAGATGTAGTAGATGATCTCTTTGTCCGGATAGGCTGTTTTGAGCTTTTTTGCCAAGGGAAGGTTAAACCCTGAAGAGTCCATAAGAAGTACTTTGTCTGCATCTTTTGCAAGCTCTACCATCTCATCTGCTACTTGAAAGAACCAGCGTAGCTTTTTGATGGCATCTACCACACCCATGATCGCCATTTCTGAGATGTCATAGAGTGGTGTGTCTTCTTTGATACTTTTTTCGAAGATACCTATGAGTTCTAGATCTTTGGTATGTTTGAGAACCTCTTTTAGGTGTAGGTTTGATGAGGGTTCGAGGGCTGAGACTAGGAGTTTCATAAGGTTTGTGTCCTAAGGTGTGGTTTTGTTGTATTTTAGCATATTATTCCAGGAGATTCTCGTTACGTCTCTCCTGAGGCGTAATGCATATGGCATTTAATCTTCACTATTAACTGTTAACACCGCTAGGTGATGATAATATTTCATCAATTGACTTACCATTTAGCGATGGAATTTAAATTATTTTTGTCAATGATTTGAAGTATGCGTTACACCTTGGAAAGGTGGAACGAAAGAACAAGGGATTAAGTGAGATATTTATTTCTTATCACACCGTCATCCACCCAGCAGTCAAAAATGCTATAGAAGCCAACCCACCACCTATAAGTGCATAAGGCAACTGCGTCCTAACATGGCTTATGTGATCACACTCTGCTGCCATGGAGGAGATGATGGTGGTGTCTGAGATAGGTGAAGCGTGGTCTCCGAAGATACCGCCACTTATAACTGCTGCGATGACAAGTGGGATGTCCAGTCCCATCGTTGCACCTAGTGCCAAACCTATGGGCATCATGATGGAGAAGGTTCCCCAGCTTGTTCCTGTGGAAAATGCAGTGATACTTGCCACCAAGAATACGAGAAGAGGAATGAGTGCAGGGGAGATGTTTCCAGAGAGTAGATGAGCCAAGTATTTGGCTGTACCAAGGTCACCGATCACTTTACCGATGAGGAGTGCGAAAACCATGATCATCCCTACGGGTATCATGTCACCTATACCTTCATAGAGCCCTTTAAAGTAGTTCTTGTGAGAAAGCGCCTTACTGGGTACAAAATAGAGGTACATAAAAAGCAGGGTCACAATAACAGCATAATAGACAGAAGTAGAACCAGACCCTTTAAATATGTCACCTTTTCCAGTCAAATAAAGCCCCACAGGTACCATAAATACCATGACCAAGATAGGTAAGAGCATTTTGTATGGAGAGGCTTTGATATTGGCTTCATTATGCGGTGCTAGGTAGGATACAGGAGTAGAGTGCTTCATAGGCCCGATATTGATATTTAAAAATATAACACCTAAAACTATAGCCAAAGTTATGAGTGAATAAAAGTTATAAGGGATAGAGGCTATGAGTAGAGAAATACCATCTCCGGAGATGACTTGAGAGTCTATAGCTGTAACGATGAGCCCCAAGAGTAATGCACCCCAGGCATTGAGTGGGATGAGTGAACAGATAGGTGCTGAGGTGCTGTCACAAATGTAAGCGAGTTTTTCTCTGCTTACACCATTTTTATCACAGAGAGGTTTAGCTACTGTACCTGCTACAAGAGCAGTGATGGATGACTCTATAAATATCACCACACCCACAACATAAGCAAGCATCATAGCACCGGTAGGAGAGTCTATCTTCTTGGCTTTTAGACTTAAATAAGCTACGAAACTATCGACTGCTCCACTGACAGTCAGTAATCTAATGATGGAACCAACCATGAGTATAAAAAATAGTGTTTTTGCTATCCACCCTTCTGAAAAAAGAGCAATGATCCCATCGAAAAGAGCGATGAATGCATCTATGGGATTGTAGCCGTTAAGTACAAGAAAACCTGCAAAAATCCCACCCATGAGTGAAACGATCACATCTTTGGTTATAATAGCTAAAATGATTGTCAGCAACGGGATTGCTATTGATAATATTCCATATTCCATAAAGAGGATTATACCACATGAAGATTTTACTTGTACTATGTATATCACTAATCACACTACAAGCACAACTACCAGATACGAAACAACTTATAGTCGTTACAACAAAAAACTGGTCAACATCAAACGGTACGTTGCAACGCTATGAACAAACAGATAAGAAGTGGTACAAAGTAGGTAGAGTTATTAACATTAAACTGGGAAGAAACGGGTTGGGATGGGGCATAGGCTTGCACACTACACCAAAAGATGCCAAGCACATCAAAAAAGAGGGAGACGGTAAAGCACCAGCAGGGATATTCACCCTCAAACAAGCTTTTGGATACCAACCTTTTGTTGTAGAGTATCCCTATGAAATATATAAATCAACAGACCACTGTGTAGATGATGTAAATTCAAAACTATATAACAAGATAGTGGATAGTAAAAAAGTGCATATAGATTACAAAAGTAAAGAGCATATGAAATTCCCTAAGGACTACTACAAATACGGTATCGTAGTAAACCATAATCATATAGATGAAGAAGGTGCTCTGAAAGGTGCTGGATCATGTATTTTTATACATATTAAAAAAGTACCTACTGCCGGATGTACTGTGATGACTGAGGGAGAGATGAAGGAGATTATTAAGTGGTTAGATGTTGGGAGAGAACCGCTTTTGGTGCAGGGGACTGCTGAAGTTGTTGATGGTTTGATGAAAGAAATTTCTAAATAATGTCATCTCTCTCGAATCGCTTCGCTTACATGGTCGTTCGAGATGACAGGAAAAGCAATTTAACGAGGATAATTTATGAAATACTTATTATTATTTTTAACCTTAATCTCAGTACTCATAGCGAATGACTACAAAAAAATAAAATTTCCTTCGAAAGATGGTTTGCCTATCTCTGCACATCTTTATAGTGATGGCAACACAAGTAAACCTTTTATACTCTTGCTCCATCAAGCTACTTACAGTAAAGGGGAATACCTAGAAATAGCACCAAAACTGACTCACATGGGCTTTAATGTGATGGCGGTAGATCTGCGTAGTGGTGATACTGTGAACAATATAGTTAATGAGATATCGGATATAGCACTTGAAAAAGATTTAGATATCTCATATCTTGCAACACTCCCTGATATCAAAGCTTCTTTAGCGTATACCAAAAGACATTTAAGTCAGGGAATGTTGCTTCTTTGGGGCAGTTCATACTCTTCGGGGTTAGCTCTCTATATGGCCAGTATAGATGAAAGCATAGATGGGGTACTTGCTTTTTCTCCGGGAGACTACTATAAAAAAAGAGGAAAGACGTTTATAGAAGACTCTGTAAAAACATTGAAGATACCTGTTTTCATTACTTCTGCAAAATATGAGAAAAAATACTGGTGGAATATCTATAATGCTATACCGTCAGAAGACAAAATGTATTATCTCCCTCAGACTAAAGGTGTACACGGAGCAAAAGCACTCTGGGAGAATAATCCATCTCATGAAGGGTATTGGGAAGCGGTAAATCGTTTTTTAGAGAGATTTTTGTTTAGATAGTGCAAAGGATCTCTCTTGTTTGGATGCTATACAAACAAGAGAAGATTTTGTTACTTGGTGTTTAACTTGATATAGAGATTTTCTTCTTCAAAAGCAATTCGTTCTGCTACAACACCAACTATCTCATTAAAGGCAGTAAAGAATTCATCATCAAGAATAGCTTCGGGTCGTGAGTATTTGGTTAAAAAGCCCATTAATGCAGTTTTGGTACCTTTAAAAGTCTGTGTAAATTCGTTAACAAGTCTTTCTGTTTTTGCGTCAAGTCTTTTTTGGTCTTTTAGTAGTCTATAGAACTGTATGTCCTCATCCATAAGATGGTCCACTGCCAATTCATTCAGTGCGTTTAGCTCTTTTTTTGCATCATCATGATTATTTTTTGAATATGCTGCAATAACCTTATGAGCCAATACTACAATTTGCTCATGTTCTTTTTCCCACTGTTTCACAAGTTTCTGATTTTTTGACGAGAAGAGTGACCCAAACATATTTTATCCCCTTTTTTGAATAGTTATGAAAATTTAAAATTTATATATTTAGTGTATTGATACTTGCGGTCTGCCAGTATTCCCCCTACGCTTAAAAATAAATTTTATATATTATATTAAGTTAATAATATGAAATAAATTGATCTATATCAATTTAGAATTATTTAAAGTGTTATATAACTCGCTAACTTATCAAAGAGTCGCTTCTCCAAAGCAATATACGCATCAAAGTCTTTAACTCCTGACTTAATGGTAAATTCATTTTGAAGTATAGTTGTATGTCACATATAAAGAGAAGGAAGGGATTTCATATAGAGTGTAAAGACAATGACTCCTATGAGTACTGCTCCTAGAGATGTAAGAAAAAGTATACAAGTAGCTTTATGTACGGACCACCAAGGTCTTAATCCAATAACTTTCCAATATACTCATGAAATCTTGCCTTTTTGATAATTTTATCCTAATAAAGAGTATATCTTACATGAAATATGATTTTTGTTTTTTTATTTGGTAGGGGATAATTCTTATATGCGATGCGTATCACATCTAAAGTGTTTTGATCTAAGGCTTCGTAACCCATACGTCTTTTCAGTTTTAGCCCTGTAATATCGCCATTTGGGTGGAGATAAAAGGAGACGATATTGACTCCTTGTTGTTTTGTTTGTACTGCGACTGTTGGGTAGCCGTTCCGGGTAAGTGTACGTTGGGTAATACGGTGGATAGTACCCAGGTTGTTTTTGATGAACTTCTTTTGAGTTGGCGTGTAGGTGTCAAACTCTTTTCCATAGAGTTGATTGATCATTCTTGCTCCATAACTACCAGAAGAAGGGGATGGTTGTTTTGCAGGTAACATAGAAGTACCTGAACCCATCAGCATGTTAGCAAGAGGATCATTTGAACGTTTACGTTTTTTCTGTTGCTTTGTTTTTTTCACCATTCTTTTTTGCTTTACAACCTTTTTGACAGGTTTCTTCTTCTCTTTTTTCACTACCTTCTTTTTAGGTTTTGGTTCTACTTTTGTCACATTATTTTCTTCTGTACTTTTTTCAGCAAAAACCTTTTTACTCTCATCTAGGATTTTCTTCTTTATCGGTTCTGCTTTGGGCTCAGGTACTATCTTTTTTTCAACGATGGGCTTAGGTATAGGTGGTGTCACTATGGGTTGAGGTGGTTTAACTACAGGTTTTGGTTTTGGTGCAGGAGGTGTAACAACCTGCTGTATATTAAGACTTATCTTCTTTTCCTGGGCATGAGGGGGTAGAAAGGTAATCTCTTTAAAGTTTGTAACAAAGAGTAGTAAAATGAGTAAATGCAACAAGAAAGAGAGTAATAATCCTTTCAGAGTTCTGATACTTCTCTCTTTATTCAATGGTTTGATATCTCTTCCCTTGCTGTAGACATAAGTACCTGACCATATCTAACTTCATATTTTAACGATAAGAGAAAGGTACAGGTACTTAAGTGCTCTTGTTGTATAATCTCCGCAATTATACATTACGAGGATTAATAATATGGCATATGATAAAAGTATAGCAGCGTTTGAAGAGGCATATAAAGTGATACCAGGGGGTGTTGATTCACCGGTACGTGCATTTTCTGGAGTAGAGGGTACACCGCCATTTATAGAGAGAGGAGAGGGTGGACACCTTTTTGATATAGATGGAAACAAGTACATCGATTATGTACAGAGTTGGGGACCGCTTATCTTTGGTCACTGTGATGCAGATATTGAGCAATCAGTGATTGAAGCAGTCAAAAGAGGTTTGAGTTTTGGTGCACCTACAACAGTAGAGACAGAACTGGCTCAAGAGATAGTTACACTTTTTGACAGCATTGATAAAGTGCGTTTTGTAAGTTCTGGTACGGAAGCGGTAATGTCTGCTATCCGTTTGGCTCGTGGTGTAACGGGTAGAGATAATATTTTAAAGTTTACAGGATGTTACCATGGTCATTCTGATTCATTGCTTGTTCAGGCAGGTTCAGGTTTGGCTACTTTTGGAACACCATCAAGCCCGGGAGTACCAGCCGATCTTACTAAACATACGCTTCTTGCTACCTACAATGACATCGAGAGTGTACAAAAGTGTTTTGCAGACAGTCCGGATGATATTGCATGTGTGATCATCGAGCCTATCGCTGGTAATATGGGTCTTGTACCTGCAGATGAGGAGTTCTTAAAGCAACTCAGAACCATCTGTACAGAACATGGCGCATTACTGATATTTGATGAGGTAATGAGTGGATTTAGAGCGTCACTTAAGGGGGCTCAAGGCATCTCAGCAGTAAAGCCGGATATGGTAACACTTGGTAAGGTGATCGGTGCAGGTATGCCTGTAGGTGCTTTTGGCGCAAGCGCTGACATCATGGCTCATCTTTCACCGGAAGGTCCGGTTTATCAGGCAGGAACACTTTCTGGTAACCCTGTGGCTATGGCTGCAGGACTGACAAGCCTTAGAAAGCTTAAAGCCAATCCTACGATGTATGTAGAACTGGGCAATAAAGCAAAAAAACTTATGGACGGATTTGCAAAAGCAGCTGCAGCTGCAAATCTTTCATTGGTTACAGATGTAAGAGGTTCAATGTTTGGTTTCTTCTTCTCAGATAAACCAGTGAAGAATTTTGATGATGCACTTGAAAATGACTCAGATACATTTGCCAAGTTTCATAAAGGGATGCTAGATAAAGGTGTTTACCTTGCTTGTTCATCATATGAGGCAGGATTTATCTGTACTGCTACTACGGATGCAATGATCGATGAGACGATCAAAGCTGCTTATGAAGTAATGCAGGAAATAAGTAAATAAAAGTTGTTATGTGTTTTCTAGGCAATACAAGTGACAATCCCAGACTGCAAGTGAGTTTTCCTCTTACTTTTTAGAAAAGTAAGCAAAATCGTCACGGCTCTCGAATCGCTTCGCTTTTAAGGGCGTTCACCGTGACAAAAAAGAGCAATTAATGGATGAGAGGATGGAAAAATAATGAAAAATGAAGAACCAAAGTTCAAAAAAGTAGTCGATGCTGCGGATGGATTAAGTCTTGGTATCTCTATGGTGGTTGCAGTGATCATTGGTGTAGGTATAGGACTTGGGTTACGTGATCTTACGGGAGCATGGTGGACATTGTGGATCGGTGTATTCATTGGTATCGGTGCAGCCGTACTCAATGTCTATAAAGCCTATAAGAAGCAAAAAAAATCCTTAGATGAACTTGCAAAAGATCCAAGATACACTTACAAAAAAGAACAACAAGATAAATATGATGAGGATGAGGATGACAAGTATTAATACTAAGATCCTTAAAGCACTTATTGTTATAGATATACTTATCATAGCGATCTCTGTAATATTTTTTGATATCAAAGTGCTTTATAATACACAATTTGGCTTTATCAGTGCTACACTGGTGATGATCGCTTCGATGATAAGTTACCGCCGTATGGTCAATACACGTGTAGAACACAACGTTATTACGATGGATGACTCTAAAGACGTGATAGACAAACTTGAAGATCCTTATGACCTTTACAGTGAAGAGGTTGTTGAAGAGGAAGAGAAAGATTTAGCTGAAGTAGTCAAAGAAGAGAGAAAAAAAGCCAAAGAGAGTGGACGCACACTCTTTCAAACACTTAAAGATACTAAAGCGGCTCTTTCCATCTATCGTCTTGGTGCTTATGCAGTTTTAGTATTAGGATTTCTCTATCTAAACAGACATGGTTTACTTCATGTTCCTTCATATATTTTGGCATTGAGTATCCCTCCTATGGTGATAGTAACCATGTTGATCAGAGACAAAGCAAACCATAGCCAAGATTAGATAAAATAAGTTCATTACTATTTAGGAATGAACTTTATGATAAAAACTTTACTACTCTCTCTTAGCCTCCTTCTGTTTACTGCTTGTGCTAAAGAAAAACCTCAATGTGAAACATGTACTACAAAGCCTATACAGCCAGTTAAAATTATAGATAAACCTATAGATTTTGGTGAGGAACGTATCGCTATGACCAAAGAGTATATTAAATCTCATTATGGAAAGAGTGTAGACAACATAGAAATCACCCCTAAGATCATTCTACTCCACTGGACAGCGGATATGAGTTTTGACAAGTCGTTTAAACGTTTACAGCCTCAGAGACTACTGACAGACAGAAAAGATATTGCTAAAGCATCACTACTCAATGTTTCTTCCCATTTTATGGTGGCGCGTGATGGTACCATCTATCGTTTGATGCCTGAGAACTGGATGGCACGTCATGTGATAGGATTGAACTACTCAAGTATAGGTATAGAGAATATCGGTGGTAAGGACAATAAATCAGAAGATCTGACCCCCGCACAACTTAAAGCGAACATTGACCTTGTTTACTACCTCAAAGCCAAATACCCAAGCATCGAGTATATGATAGGGCATCATGAGTATAGAGAGATGGAGAGTACTTCACTTTGGTTGGAGAAAGACAAAGGGTATAGAACTGTGAAGTCTGACCCTGGGAAGAA